>FWWL01001497.1_pt1 | contig 41115 bp, 35 predicted proteins | sample 2228331 | NCBI WGS metagenome assembly FWWL01 (sample SAMEA103939775, study PRJEB20133) | metagenome
TGAAACCGTTCGAGCGCGGCTGCGGTCAGAAAACTGTGTCCCGTCAGACCGAGCGCAATCGCGGCGCGACAGAATAAGTAACGCCTGAATGCCTGGTCACGCTGCAACAATGGTCGCAGGCCGCGCACAAAGACGTGGAAAGGGCGCGCCGGCGCTGGCGCTTGCGCCGGTTCGACCGTAAGCGCAAGAAACACGTATGAGATGACCATTGCGGCGAAACAGATCAGCGCCAGTATGCCTGCGCTCTGCGGGAACGGCTGTTGCGCCAGGATTGCCGCGGCCAGTGCGCCGCCCCCGATGCCAAATAGACCACCCAGACCGGCCTGTAAGCCGAAAAAGACACCCCAATGCCGGGCCGGAATAACGCGCGCAATCAGATCTTGCCACGCAATTGAGGTCAGACCTGCCGATATGGCGAACACTGCGTATAACATGAGCACAATGCTTAGCAGTGCGTCAGCCGGCAGATCTGGCCATGTGAGCAGGATGATCCCCAGCGCCAGAAACGGCAGTCGTTCGCCGATGGTCGCCAGCAAGACCCATGGCTTGCGCCGCGGTTGCGCTGCGATCAACGGCGCGGTGAACAGTCCAGGCAGGAGCCAGCCGGCGAAGAAGATGGCCGGGATCAATCCCTGCACCCAGCGCGCGTCGGTCAATCGCTCGACGATCAGCGGCAACACCGTAAAGCGGGAGACGAGACTGATGCCAAAGGTAAACGCGCTGCCATCGAGGACGTTCAACCAGAAATTGCGGCGGGCATAACGTCGCAGAATTGCGTCAGACGGCGTGGTCATACAAAGCTGTTCCTGTTCTCGCGTGGCGACTGACTCCTCACCTGACCATCGTAGCCTGTCAGGTGGCGAAGTGACGACTCTCCCCGCTAAAGCGGGGAGCTTCCCAGGCTACGCACAGCCCAACGGCTCACGTTCACGCCTGGCGGCCCCGTCCGGGCCGACGTGACCGCTAAAGACAAGATATTCCGCGCGGCGTTCACGTCGCGGTCTGCCGTGTAGCCGCAGTGAGGACAACGATGGACACGAACGCTCACATCCTTCTCGACAACCGCACCACAGGCCGAGCACACCTGCGAGGTGTAGGCGGGGTTGACCAACACGACCTGCGTACCAGCCTCTTCCGCTTTGTACGCCAGCAGGTGTTGGAACTCCGCCAGCCCCGCGTCGTGGGCGCTAAGGGCCAGGTGGTGGTTGGCGGTCATGAACGTGAGCGTCAGGTCTTCGAGCGCAACCAGCCCGTAGGTGTCGGCAAGCTGGCGGGTGAGCTTGTGCCAGAAGTCGCGGCGCTGGTCGGCGATGCGCTCATGCAGCCGGGCGACCTGGTAGGCGGCTTCTGCCCGGTGGCGCACAGAGGCTCCATCGACGTTCACGCCCTTTCCTTAATTGATGCAATCCCCTTCGCCTGAACATGGGAATGCCACGCCGCCAAAATCCATGGCATAGCGATGGCGCGTGAGCGCCCGCAGCAATCCCCTGCGTCAGCGGGAGCCGTGCCTCATTGCCTGCTTCTGCTCTCTCCTCTCCCAGAGGAAGAGGGGGCGGGGGTGAGGGCGAGCAGAAGATGGCCGCGCCGCCGCATCCAACGTTCGGTGGGCTATAGGCTGCGCGATGCGTGATAATGTTTCTAAAGGTGGTATAACGGATAAGGATGTATCCCAGGTTGACCGGATTATGGCTGTGCTTCGCCAGACACATCCGCGCTGCTTGTCAGCAGAGCGCGGCTGGCGCCTAACCGTATCAGCCATGGTTGGAGCAGCGGCTGCCATGACGGATAGGTTGCGCTGAGTTGGGCAAGGGTATCCATCTCGCTCGCCATCATCTGGTCGAATGCGCGAATAAGCGCATCGATCAGCTCAAATTGTCCTGCTGTCTCGAACAGCGCGCGCGCCATGCTCTGCCGGTCACTAATAGGCAGGCTCAGGCCGAGCGCGCGCGCGAGCGCGTTCAGATCAGCGCGACTGAGGAACATCCCAGCGCTGATCGGCGTGATCAGGCGCTGGATCAGCGCGGCGAGATCGATCTCGGCGGCAGCCGTGACAGGGTGCAGTGGAATCAGCTCGGTCGCCCTGACGTACTCGCCAGCCAGCCGTTCCAGCTCGCTCCCGATCAGATCAATCACCAGTGCGGCCAGCGTTCGGTAGAAGGCATGGTCAGCCACGCGCTGCACGGCACTGGCCCAGATCGGCGTCCAGACGGCGAGATGGGTATGGAGGAATGCGGCTGCCCGCTGTCGCGCCCAGCGCTGCAACGCCTGATCGCTGGCGGCGCTGGCCGTCGCTTCGGTTGCCAGCAGCCGCGCGAGGAAGATCAGTTCCAGGCCGAGGTGATCTGGCGCGCCGACGGTTGTTGCCGGCGTGAACGCGCATTCGGCGTAGAAAGCAGCGACCTGGCTGGCAGCTTCGGTGTTGAGCATCAGCTCTTCATCACGGTAGAGCGACTCATACGGGTAGACATTGCGGCCAAAGACGGTCTCGTAAGCGATCGCCAGCGCCTCAGGCTGATCACCCATCAGGGCCGCCAAATCGGGCAATGCTGTCACCTCCGCCCATGTCGGCGCAGCGGGCGGCGCCAGAAGGAGGCGGCCCACCAGGTCAGTGAGGGCCTGGCGGGCCAGCAGATCGGAGTCGCTCTTCACGATCTCTTCTCCGGTAAGCGGTACGCTTCCTTTGCCGGGCGGAATGGTCGCAACAACCAGTGCGGTCGGCGCAGACCGTTGGGTGACACCTTGCTCGCCGGGCGCGTCATCGCCAGCCATTCACGATAGACCTCGTGCGCTCGTTTCGTATCGACAAAGATGTCGCCGTAGCGGTCGTTGGGGCCGGCTGGCTCAAGGCGCACTTTCTGGTGCCAGCAGTGCATGCCGCTGATCGGGTCAGGGTGAACGGGGAAGGTGAGGTTTTGATGCACGCCGGCATCTTCCCACCAGATCCGCGCCGTGTCGGGGTCTTCGCTCTGATAGGGGCGAATGCCGTGGATCTGTCGCATCTGCCATTTCCCGTCGCCCGCCTGCTGCAATTCCACCAGCGCGGTCGAGAGTCTGCCGCCGCCATCTTCCTGGAGGCGCCAGCGCCCCAGGTGGTGCGAACAGGCGATTACACCTGGCCGGATACCCTCGGTGACCCAGACTCGATCAACGAAGTAGCCGATTTCGGTAATCACCTTGATCAGATCGCCGGTGCGCAATCCCAGCCGTTCGGCATCGCTGGTGTGGATCCAGACCGGGTTTTTATGACTGATCTCGTAGAGCCATTTGGCGTTTCCGCTGCGGGTGTGGATGAGGGTGGGCAGGCGGAATGTAGACAGCAGAACCGCCTCGTTGTTGGCCCGATTGATCTTGCTGGGATGGACATGGCTGTGAATGTAGGTCGGAATGGCGTATTCCGGCCAGCCCCAATCGCGCAGCGTGGTCGAGTAGAACTCCAGCCGGCGCGAGGGTGTGGGGAAACCGGCCACGATCGATCCGTCTTCCAGTTGAATCCCGATCGGGCGACCGCGTTCCGGATCTGGCTCGAAGAAGGGCAGCGGCGTGATGTTCGACGACGGCGGCGCAGGCTGGCGAGTATAGACGATCCCTGTTGCCGGATCGATCTGCGCATCAGCCAGTTCGCTCTGGCTGAGCGGTTTATCGAATGTCGGCTGCACGCCTTTCCGCAGTTCAAACGCGCCGTAGCGCCGCATATACTCCAGCGGGGTCAGGCCTTCTTTCGCGGCGGCTTCAGGCAGACCAGGCACATGATGCTCAAACATCCAGCCATACAACTCATCAACCGTGATCTTCTGCCCAGGGCGGTACGGACTCTCAAACGTCTTGCGAATACCAAGACTGCCATCGGGATCGATCCGCCACGACAGCTCAATCCAGAACTCTGTCTCTTCCCAAACCTCGCCGGGATTAGCGTCACGAGTATCATTCACCGGACGGCCCAGCCGTCGCATTGCTTCGCGCAATACTGGCTGGCGAAAGGCGATCCAGCAACCGGCGTGTGTCTCCTGGCTCATCAGATCGTGGCGTTCAGCGCCCACGCCCATCGGCAAGATGTAATCGGCAAACCAGCCCGTTTCGCTCCACGTCGGCGAGAGATGCACGTGCAAACCGATCTTTTGCTCGTCGGTCAACACTTCCAGCCAGCTCATGCCGTCGGGGTTCGTCCAGAGCGGGTTGTAGACACGAGTGAAATAGGTGTCAATCTTGCCGCGCCCCTCTTTGAGGAAGTGAGGGAGCAAGATGCTCATCTCGTAAAAGTTGAGCGGGTACTCCTGCGGCCACGACAGTTCGTTCCAGACCTTAACGTGCGGAGCCATATTGGGATGGCGCGGCACCCATTTGTCCCAGACATTGGCCGAGGTGCCACCCTCGACGCCGATCGAGCCGGTCAGCACATTGAGGAACCAGAGGCAGCGGGTGATCATCCAGCCGCCGAGGTTGGCGCTGGTGGCGCTCCGCCAGCTATGGGTGGCGAGTTTGCCGTCGCAGCGGGCAACCAGGTGGGCGACGCGCTCGATCTGTTCAGCGCTCACCCCACTCTCTTGCTCGGCGAAGGCAAAGGTGTAGGGCGCGTACAGTTCTTGCAGCTTCATCTCGAAATGCTCGAAGCTGACCGGCAGATCGGGATGTTCGGCACGGAGATAGTCGGCCCAGTTCACCCAGCGGCGCACGAAGTCGCGGTTGTACTGACCGGTGCGGATCAGGAAGTTCGCGATGGCAAGCAGGATCGCCGTTTCGCTGCCTGGCCAGGGCGAGAGCCATTCATCGGCCAGCGAGGCGGTGTTCGAGAGGCGGGTATCGAGCACGATCAGCTTCGCGCCTGCCATCTTGCCTTCCATGATGCGCTGAGCATGAGGGTTGAAATAGTGGCCGGTTTCGAGGTGCGAACTGATCAGCAAGATGACCCGCGCATTGGCATGATCGGGTGAGGGGCGATCAAGCCCCATCCACATCGCCTGCCCGCAGCGCGCTCCCGACGAGCAGACATTGGTGTGCGAGTTGTGACCGTCGATGCCCCAGGCCGGCAACACCCACTCCATAATCCCATCGTGACCAGGCCGACCGACGTGGTACATGATCTCGGTCTGGCGCTGTTCGATGATTGCCTTGCGAATGCGCGCAGCAATCTCGTCGAGCGCTTCGTCCCATGATATGCGCTTCCATTTGCCCTCGCCGCGCCGTCCGGCGCGCTTCAGCGGGTAGAGGATGCGGTCGGGATCGTACACTTGATTGAGCGTGGCCGGCCCTTTGGCGCAGTTGCGACCGCGGCTTCCGGGATGGAGCGGGTTGCCCTCGAACTTTTTAATCTTGAGCGTCTCGACATCAACGTAAGCGAGCAGGCCACAGGCGCTCTCGCAGTTGAAGCAGACGGTTGGCACCAGCGTATAGCGGCGAGCGACCTTTTGCGGCCAGGCTTTGGGATCGTACTCCGTCCAGTCATGCCAGCGCTCAACTGGCGGATAGTCGTGCAATGCGGGCGCGCCGACCGATTGGGCCGGAGTCGTAGCCGGCGCATACTGGCTGACGGTGGGCGCCAGCGGCGCTACCGGCGCCGTTGATTGCTGGCGCAGCGTTCCCAGTAAACGCGACAGTAATGATGCCGTCATGACATCACCTCTCTTAACTGTTGGGCACATGTTGCGGTGCCATGACGAAAGCGTATTCAAAGGCGTACAAACCGGCGATGGCAGCCAGGCCGGCCAGCGCCAGCAGCGGGGCGGCCAGCGGCGGGAAAGCCAGCGCCAGCGCGATCAACGCGAGTGGCGCTGCATGGCCGACGCCGATCGCTCCCTGCCAGAAGTGGCGGCGGTAGCGTCCCTGCCGGATGTCGTGGGCTGCGCGAGCAGCCACCTCGCTGGCGTGCGGAATCCCGAACTCGCCGAGCAAGAGCATGAGCAGATCGAGCGCAAGGCTGCCAGCAAAGAGCCAGCCTAGCCCGGCAAGAAATTCGGCGGGCATCGGCACAACCAGTCCCAGCGCGAGAAGGGTACCGGCCCCGGCCAGCAGCGCCTGCACCAGCAGGTGGGCGGGCAAGAGCGGGCTTTGCCACAGATCACGGCCTTCAGCCTGCGCAAACAGAAAAGCGGTATAGATCGCGGTCAATACTGCCAGTGGTATCCCGATCCAGGCCAATGGCGCGCGCAAGCCGGCCACGCTCGTTTCAGGCCAGAGGTTCAACGTCGCGCCGGCCTCACTCAAGAACCAGACCCCGGCCACCGCCGAGAACGCGATCAAAATGACTGCGCCGCGGGTCAGCCAGCTTCGCCACTGGGGTCGGGTGAGAATGGTGAGGAACATGTGCGGTTTTTCCAGATCGAACACCAGCAGAGCTGTTGTCAGCCCGATGAAGAGCAAACTGATGAAGAGCGCTGTCGCGATCAACGGCGCGGTCAGCGGCGCTAAGCCAAAACCTACGGCTGCCGCTATCGCCAGAAAGACGCCGCTGCCGATCCCCTTGGTCACCAGATAGGCCGGCACTGGCCAGTGCCACGGAATCTTATGCTGAGCATTGTAGCCCGTTTGCACCATGTGACCGGCTACCCGTCCGCCGAGCATCAGCGCGCTCGGCCCGCCGCCCAACCCCTGCTCGCGCGGCGCGCGAATCGCCGTTCCCGATGCGGCAACCAGCGGGATCACCTCGCGTGTCGCTGCCCGTTTGTGATGGCCATTCTGGTGGCCGCAATGTTGCTCGCTCACCAGATCGGCCCACATAAATGTCGTCGTAACCGGCGCGGCGGTCGGCGTCAGGGTGGTTTGATCGGCATCGATGTAGAAGAGTTTCGGCGCCGTGCCCTGCTCCGGTTTGCGCACTGCCACCGGCTCACGCGCAATCAACTGACTGATCAGACTGTTTGGATCGTCGAGATCGCCAGAGATGATTGCCTGCTCAGGACAGACAATCTCGCAGGCAGGTTTCAATCCCTGCTCGACGCGATGGGCGCAGAAATGGCATTTGGCGGCGCTGTGCGTCTCCGGATCGATATAGATCGCGTCGTAGGGGCAGGCTTGCAGGCAAGCCTTGCATCCGATGCACACCTTCGGATCGAACTCAACGATGCCATCGGTGCGCTGATACATCGCGGTAACCGGGCAGATACGGACACAGGGGGGATTGGCGCAGTGGTTGCAACGGGTGACCTGGAAATGGCGCCGGGTGTGCGGGAATGTGCCGGTTTCGACGTACTTCACCCACGTGCGGTAGACGCCGAGCGGCACTTCGTTTTCCGACTTGCAAGCGGTACTGCACGCATGGCAGCCAATGCACTTCCGCTGATCGATGAGGAAGCCGTAGTTCGTCATGGCCAGCTCTTTCTGGCTATGAAAAGAAGAGCAGAACGATATGATTAGCGCTATCGTAGCAGATATGGCGGTATCGCACAAGCAGATATTTTCGATAGGTGGTATGATCTAAGATCATACCTCGCCCCGGCTAACCGCAGCGCGCGCCGGTATCTGGCTGTCTGGCATTGTGAGGAGGAAGGAGTCTATGCTCAATCTGAATCTGCTCCGCATCTACCGCGTGGTCCTTGATCAGGGCAGCTTCAGCCGAGCGGCTGAAACGCTTTCGATTACCCAATCGGCAGTTTCGCGCGCCGTGCAGGAATTGGAGCGACAGCTCGGCATGCCTTTGCTCGAGCGTCGCGCGCGAGGAGTCGTGCCAACTGAAGCCGGCGCTTTGCTGGGTGAACACGCCCGCCGCATCTTCGCGCACGAACAGGTGGCGCTCGAAGCGTTGAACGAATTGCGCGATCTACGGCGAGGGCGGCTATCGATTGGCGCCAGCAGCACGATTGGCATCTACCTGTTACCCTCGATGCTTGGTGAGTATCATCGTTTGTATCCGGGTATTGAACTCTTTCTCGACATCGGCAACACCCAGCAGGTGATGGAACACCTGCGATCCTACCGGATCGAGGTTGCTTACGTGGAGGGACCGGTTGCATCTGATGAGCATGTGCAGATCGTTCCCTGGCGCGATGATGAACTGGTTGTGATTGCCGCGCCCGACCATCCGCTGGCGCAACGCACCGATCTGGTTGCCGCTGATCTGGTCGCTATGCCGTTTGTGTTGCGTGAGCCTGGCTCCGGGACGCGCGAGGTGATGGAGCAGGCGCTGGCTGCGCGCGGGATTGCTGTCAGAACGGTAATGGAATTGGGCAGCACAGAAGCGGTCAAACAGGCTGTTAGCGCTGGTCTGGGTCTCAGTATCGTGTCGTGGGCTACAATCCAGATGGAACTGGATTCTGCCAGGCTGGTTGCGCTCGACGTGGCCGATCTATCGATTCGCCGTCAGTTAAGCCGTGCGCATGTGCGTGATCGTCCACAGAGTCGGGCGCTCCAGGAGTGGCTGAAGCTGGCAGGTAGATAGCGCGTCATTCGCTCATGCTCTAAGATTGCGATGATGTTGATTATCATCAATCCGATCAGGCGATTTCTGCTATAATGGCCGCCAATAGACGCGAAGGAGCCAGGTTATGACCGTCAAATATACTCGCTGGCTGCGCAGCTATGTTGGACATCAACGCATCTTGCAGGTGCGCGCAAGCGGCTTTGTGCGCGATGAGTCGGGCAAGATTTTGCTTTGCCGGCGCGCCGATGTGATGCTGTGGGATGTTCCGGGCGGAACGATCAGTCTCGATGAATCGCCGGCGCGTGCGCTGGTGCGCGAGGTGCAAGAGGAGACCGGGCTGATCCTGCATCCCGAACGGCTGATCGGGATCTACAGCGGGCCGGATTTTGCCTGGAGCTACCCTAACGGCGATCAGTCGCAGATCCTGGCGATCTTCTTTGCCGCTCGCATTGTCGGCGGCGCGCTGCAACAAGCCGGGCATGAGAATGTTAATGTCGGCTTCTTCGATCCTGAACATCTGCCCCCACTGTTGACCCGCACGCGCCGCATGCTGGCCGATGCCTTTGCCGATCGACCAGAAGCCACGTTTGATTTTTAAGACTCAACGTCCCCGCGCATAGTAAAGAGGGGCTACCTGTCGCGCGATACCCTTGAGTTCGAGGAGCGCCAGCGCCGCGGCAGTAGTTGCTGCCGAACAAGCGGCAGCGCGCCCGATTGTGTCGATGTGTTGCGGTTCCGCGCTCAGAACCTGATAGATTGCCTCTTCGTCCGCCGAGAGTGCCAGTTCAAGCGGTTCATCGTCCAGCGCACCGCTGCCGGCCAGATTCAGCGCATTCAACACATCCTCCGCGCTGGTGACAAGCGCTGCGCCATCGCGGATCAGCCGGTGCGGGCCAGCGCTAAGCGGGTTGAAAATCGATCCGGGCACTGCCAGCACCTCGCGTCCCTGATCGAGCGCAAATTGCACGGTGATCAGCGCGCCGCTGCTCTCGCTCGCTTCAACGACCACCGTTGCCAGACTGAGACCGGCAATGATCCGATTGCGCGGCGGAAAATTGAGTGGCGCTGGCGGCGTCCCCAGTGGGTAATCGCTGATCAGCGCGCCCTGCGCGCAGATCCGCTCGGCTAGATCGCGGTTACGTTCCGGGTAAATCCGATCCACGCCGCTGGCCAGCACGGCGATCGTGCGGCCACCGGCTTCCAGTGCTGCTGTGTGCGCAATCGTATCGATCCCCAGCGCCAGACCGCTCACAATGGTGATACCGGCAGCAGCCAGATCGCGCGCCAGTCGGCGCGCCGCTTCGCGCCCATAGTGGCTGGGTCGGCGCGTGCCTACAATCGCGATGGCACGCTGATCGGCAGGCGCGATCACGCCGCGCGCATAGAGCAGGGGCGGCGGCGCCGGAATCATGCGCAAGAGCGGCGGATATGCCGGATCGGGCAGCGCCAGCGGCGTGACTCCGGCGGCTCGCACCCTGGTCAGCTCGGCATCCAGATCGAGGTTCTGCCGCGCCGCGCGTAACCCAGCAGCGCTGCGCGCATCCAGCCCGGCGGCAGCCATAGCCGCGTCGTCGGCATGCCATGCCGCTGCGATCGAACCGCAGCGCTCGATCAGCCGCGCCAGCCGGAGCGGCCCGATACCAGGAACCAGGTTGAAACCGATGTAATACCGAACCGCGTCTGCGATCATACCCGTTCTTTCCGCCGATTCACGATCTGATGATCAGTAAACCGCTGACGCGGGGCAAAGGATTCGCTCGATCTGCTCTGTTTTATCCCTCCGCCATAACCAGATCGCCCTCGCTACACCCGCTTCCCCCGGCGGCGGAGGAAGCGGGAAAGGATGTCTAACGAGTAATACTAACGTTAGGTGTCCAATCATCGCTGCCAAAGCAACCGAACATCGACATCATGCTCACCGTACCGGGGCGCGCGTGGCTGCCTGATCCGTGACGAGGCAGCTCCCGTTCAGATTAGCGCGCGGCGCTGCCCGCGTTCCCGCGCCATCCTCCCGCCGGGGCAGCAGCGCGCCGCGCTACCCCGATCCATGTCATTGCGAGGGCGCGTCAGCGCCCGCAGCAATCCCCTCCTTCAGCGGGAAGCGCGCCGCAGTGCCCGCTTCTGCTCTCCCCTCTCCCAGCGGGAGAGGGGTCGGGGGTGAGGGTCTCCCCTCTCCCAGCGGGAGCGGGGCGGGGGTGAGGGCGCGCAGGAGATGGTCACGTCACCGCCATCCCGGTCTTACCAACGTTCGGCGCGCGATAGGTTCTGCCCCAGCAACCGCTCTTCGGAGCACTTCCGTCTCATCCTGCTCACTGAGACAGCGTTGACGTGGCTGCCCGATACGTGACCATCTATCTAACGTCGGTATGAGATCAGCGCGGCATGCACAACCGGTTTGGTAGTATCATACTCATGTGAGCGCATGCGTTGCAGGACCGCGCGCAGCATTTGCTCAACCCACTCAACTGCCGTCGAACCGCGTCTATGCGCGCTATGTCGCTTCCTGCCGCAGCTTTACTCCCACTGCTTATCTTGACTGGAGGTGCTATGCCCCGCGCGATCTGGAATGGAGCTGTTATCGCCGAGAGCGATGCCACGATTGTGGTTGAAGGCAACCACTACTTCCCGCCTGATTCGGTTCGGCGCGAATATTTGCGCGACAGCCAGACCCACACGGTGTGTTCGTGGAAGGGAACGGCCAGCTACTACGATGTGGTAGTGAACGGAGAAGTGAACCGCGATGCGGCCTGGTATTACCCGACGCCGAAGGCGGCAGCGCAGCAAATAGCCGGTTACATTGCCTTCTGGCGTGGCGTGAAGGTTACCGACTGAGAGACGGTGCAACGGTTGCCGGTTGCGGGCTGGTTCGGCAGTAGAACCAGCCCGGTTTGTGTTTAGCAGATGCGCGGCAGTTGTTCGCCAATCAAGGTGTCGACCACGCGCGTGCCACCGATGCCGGTGCGGGCGACCACGATCCCTGGATGATCGGTGGTGGCATAGCCAATCAGCGTCGCTTCGCGGCCCAATGGATGGGCGCGCATTGCATACAACAGGCGATCGGCATCGGCCCGCTCCACAAAAGCCACCAGCTTGCCCTCGTTTGCGACGTGCAGCGGATCCATTCCCAGCAGTTCACATGCCGCTTTCACCGCAGGCGGTACCGGTAGATCGCGTTCGACGATCTCAACCCCGATCCCGGCGCTCGCCGCAATTTCGTTCAACGCCGCCGCTACGCCGCCGCGCGTCGGATCGCGCAGGGCATGGATGCGCGCGCCGCTGGCAATCATCGTCTGCACCAGATCGTGCAGCGCCGCCGTGTCAGAGACAACCGGCGCGCCGAACTCAATTCCTTCGCGCACACTGAGAATGGCGATCCCATGCACGCCGATCGCGCCGCTAATGATAATGGCGTCACCGGCGCAGGCGCGTGTTGGGCCGATGTCGATTCCGGCGGGAATGAGGCCAAAGCCGGTGGTGGTAATGTAGACGCCATCACCGTGACCGCGATCGACGACTTTCGTGTCGCCGGCGATCAGCGGTACCCCAGCCTGGCGCGCCGCTCGCCCCATACTCTCGGCGATGCGACCAAGCTGTTCGAGCGACATACCCTCTTCGAGGATGAAACTGGCCGTGAGCGCCAATGGCTGCGCGCCCATCATTGCCACATCGTTGATCGTGCCATTGACCGCCAGCTCGCCGATATTGCCGCCGGGAAAGAAGAGCGGACGCACGACGAAGCTGTCGGTTGAGATCGCGAGCCGCGCCCCCCCGATCTCGGTAACTGCGGCATCGGTCAGTGGTCCGTGAGGACCGCCGAATGCCGGCAGAAACAGGTGACTGATCAGTTCTGCCGAGAGTTTGCCTCCGGCGCCGTGTCCCATCACGATCGCCGGGTAATCGCGCAGCGGCGCCGGGCAAACCCAGCCACTGAAGTCAAGCGGTTCGTTCATTGTCTATCGTCCTGATACTTGCTCAATGCGCAGAAACTATGGCTCGTTACGGCGCTGCGCCCACCGTATCGGCGGCGATGAACCGCCCATACTGATAGTATGCGGCGCAGGCGCCTTCGCTCGACACCATCGTGGCGCCAAGTGGCGCGCGCGGTGTGCACTCTTTGCCAAACGCCGGGCACTGGTTCGGTTTCAAACGGCCTTGCAAAACCTCACCGCTGCGGCACAACGTCGACTCGGCGGTCTGAATGTCGCTGACATCAAACTTCCGCTCAGCATCAAATTCGGCGTAGCGGTCGCTCAGGCGCCAGCCGCTGCGCGGGATAACGCCGATGCCGCGCCAGGCGCGATCGGTAACGGTAAATACATCGGCCAGCATCTGTTTGGCGGCGACATTGCCTTCCGGTCGCACAGCGCGTTCGTAGGCGTTGTCGAGTTCGGCTCGCCCCTGCTCGAGCTGGAGCACAACGCGGCGGATACCCTCCAGCACATCGAGCGGCTCAAAGCCGGTAACTACAATCGGAACCCGGTATTTTTCCACCAGCGGCCCGTATTCGTTCGTTCCCATCACGCTACAGACGTGGCCGGCAGCGAGAAAGCCCTGCACCCGATTGGCGGGCGATTCCATAATGGCGCTGATCGCGGGCGGCACCAGCACGTGCGATACCAGCAGCGAGAAGTTCTTCAGGCCGAGTCGCGCCGCTTGATAGACTGCCATGGCATTTGCCGGCGCTGTGGTCTCGAAACCGATGGCGAAGAAAACGACCTCGCGGTCGGGGTTCTGGCGGGCCAGATTGACTGCATCGAGCGGCGAATAGACGACGCGCACATCGCCGCCTTCGCTCTTGATGCGGAAGAGATCCTTGCGGCTGCCGGGCACGCGCAGCATATCGCCGAATGAGCAGAAGATGACATTGGAGCGGGCCGCAATAGCCAGCGCTTTGTCGATGATCTCAAGCGGGGTAACGCAAACCGGACAGCCGGGACCGTGGATCAGCTCGATCTCCGGCGGCAGCAACTGATCGATTCCGTTTCGGATAATCGAGTGAGTCTGACCGCCGCACACCTCCATGATTGCCCAGGGGCGCGTGGTAATGCGCCGGATTTCGTCGAACATGCGGCGAGCCAGCTCTGGATCGCGAAATTCGTCAAGATACTTCATGGCGATTCTCCCCTTCCGGGTTGAGTTCCTCTTCCAGCACCCCCAGCGATTGGAAGAGGGCCAGCGTCTCGCGCGCCGATTCTTCATCGAGGCGAGTGATGGCAAAGCCAACATGCACGATGGTGTAGTCGCCGACCTGCAATTCGGGCAGGTAGGCCAGACAGACCTCTTTGACGATACCGTTAAAATCGACCTTGCCCATACGGGTGAGGCCATTGTCGTAGATCTCGATGATTCGTCCCGGAATGCCCAAACACATCGTTGTTCCCTTTCCCGCTGAGACACCTTCAAGCGCTGGCAAGGCGCCAGATGAGGGCGCGATTGTTGCCCGAGTCGGCTATAGCCAGCCAGTCGCGATGCAACCAGATGCCATACGGCCAGCAGAGCGTATCGTGATTGATGGCCTGCCAGCGATTTTCGCCGCTGCCGGCAAAATCGGCTTGTCCGTACACCGCCTGTGCCGGCAACCCTGCGCCGTGGCGCGGGAGCGGCTGCCAGCTCAGAATGCGGTTGTTGGCCGTATCGGCGACAAAGAGCCGTTTGCTATCGGCAGCCGCCGAATATGGAAAGCGGAGCCGATGGGCGCCCTGCGGCACGTGCGGTTGCTCGAAAGCGCTGCCCATATCAGCCTGCCCTAACACCAGATCTGCCGGTCGGTCACTGGTCGGCGGCGGTGTCCAGCCGAGGATGCGATGATTGCCCGCATCGGCCACATACAACGTCTGCCCGTCGCCGGCGAGCGCATGGGGCCAGCGAAAACTATGCGCTGAAGGCGAGCCGCCACGATTTTCTGCGTTGCTGTAGGCATCGGGCTGCCCAAGGATCAGGTCAGGCGGTTGATCTGCTTCGGGCAGACCGTGCCATCCCAACACCCGCCGATTGCCGGTGTCAGCAATATAAAACCAGCCGCCGATCCAGGCGACGCAATACGGCCAGTAGAGCGTTGTCGGCCCGACCGCGCCGCCCCGATTCGGCTCAATGGCAAGCAGCGTATCCTGTCCGATCACGCTATCAGGCGGCGCGCTGGATCGATCGGGAAGGCGATGCCAACATAATACACGATGATGCCAGGCATCGGCAAGATACAATCGTCCTTCAGCGACCACCACGCCGGTTGGGAGGTGAAAGCCATTGGCAGGCCCGCGTCCGCCGGCGCGAGGGCCTTCGCAATCGAACGAAGGCTGACCGAGCACCAGATCGGCGGGCTGATGATCGTCTGCTGGCAGCCCATGCCAGATCAAGACGCGATGATTGCCGGAATCGACCACGATCAACCGTTCATCATCGAGATAGATCCCGCGTGGCGCATAGAGATGGGCGGCTGACGGATTAGCCGCCGGGAGCGCAAGCCCGCCCGGAGCGGGCGCGCCTAACCAGCGTGACGAAAGGATTATGCTCATTGCGGTCGCACCCAGATCACGCCATCAACCACGCGCAAGGGAAACGGTTCGAGCTGGGCCTGTGGCGCAGTCAGGCATTCACCGCTACGCGCATCAAAGCAAAAGCCATGCCACGGACAGGTCAGCGTGCCTGTGACCGGATCGAGGATGCCTCCATCGAGGGGCAATCCCTGATGGGCGCAGGCATTGCGGTACGCATTCAACTGATTGTCGAGGTTGACAATCAACACGTCGCCGCGCCCGGTGGTCAGATTGAGCATGTGGCCGGAGGGCACTGCCGCAATATCTGGCCCACGCACCCAGCCCTTCTCAACCGCTGGTGGTTCGTGGGCATCGTGACGGAGAATAGCCGCTGTGGGCGTATCGTCAACCACTTCAATGCGCGTGATCTCGGGCACTTCGCGCAGTAATGCCTCTTCGACGCGCTTGCGGAGCGTGAATGCCGAGAGCGAGCAGCCATGACACGAACCGTGCAAACGGATATAGGCCACGCCGTCACGCGCGTCAACCAGCTCAACATCACCGCCGTGCGACTGCATATACGGACGGGCGTTGTCGAGCACGCGGCGGGCGCGGGTCAACGGATCAGCGCGCGCGATGCCATGCATCAGAAACAGCGCATAGACAGCGGGATCATCAACCAGTTCGAGCAACAGTTCTTTGCCGCGCGGATCCTGGCGCAGATGACGAACCATCGTGGTCAGCGCCAGTCGGTGAAACGCCTCAATGGCAGCTTTCAGCTCGTTAGCGACAGTCTGCGCCGCCGGTTCCAGGCGAGCAATTGCCGCGACTGCGGCATCTACGCGGGCTGCGGCCTGCTCCAATTCACCGGTGTCAGCTACCGTTTGGGTCATGCCTTCCTCAATCCAGGGCTATTCCGCATAGCCAATCATCTGTTCGAGCGCTTCTTCACTCCGCAGCGCGAGCACATCGGCGAACGCGCGGCGCGCCATCGTTTGCAACATTTGCTCAATCGAGCCTGCGGCGGGTGGAGGGATCGTTTTTCCCGCCAGCGCCTGCAAAACAAAACAGGCGCCTGCCGGGTTATCGAGCAAAAAATCTTGAAAGATGGCCTGAACAAACCGGTCGAGCCAGATCCCCTCGCCCTGAGGATCGGCGCGGAGGCGGGCCAGCGCTGCCTCGGCGCCAGCGCACCGCTGCACCATTCGCTCGACAAAACGGTCAACGGCCATCATCAAAAGCAGATCAAACTGCTGGCGCTGATACGCTTCCATGATCCCCCTGCGCTTCGTGGTCGGCGATGGTCTGCAACAATGCTTGCACGGTGGCAATTGCCTCGTGGTCGTTCATCTGCGCAAACAGCGCTTCGGCCTGCTGCAAGGCGGCGCGGGCTTCGTCGAAGATGCCGAGATGGGCCAGCGCATTGCCTTTGTTTGCGAGGATGCGGGCACAGCCTGCCGGATCGGTCGCCGGATCGCGCCGCTGCAACAGATCTTCATAAATTGCGATTGCCTCGAGCAAATGCTCGGCAGGCCGAGCCGAATGAACATATTGCAGCGCATTAGCCAGATTCAGGCGCGCGCTGCTCCATTCGCGCGGGTGTTGTTCTGGATCGTAGACGCTCAGCGCTGCGCGCAATGCCTGCACGGCAATCGCTCCGCGCAGGCGATCACCAGATTCGGTCATCGGCATGGCCAGGTAGGCGAGGGCCAGATTGTTTTGAATAAAGGCAAATTCGAGCGGATGCGTTTCGCGCTGGTAGAAGCGCAGCGCTTCCTGATAGCAGCGCACTGCCGCCTGCAACGGCCCACGCTGATTGTTTGCGCGCTCTTGCAACAGTTGGCCTAACTGCACTGCCGCCCGCGCGCGCGTTTCCAGCATTCCCTCAGGTGGAATCAGATCGAGCGTTTGCTGGAGCCAGCGCGTGACGAGCGCAAGTTCCGCGCCCGCCTGCATAGCCGCTTCGGCGCGGTTGAGCGCGATCTGACCGGCCAGCACCGGCGAGACGGGCGTGGCGGCGGCCAGCGCCTCGGCAAAACAGTGATCGGCTGCCGCCAGATCCCCGCGCTCGATGCAGGCAGCAGCGTGGGCCAGCCAGACCAGCGCCCGCGCCTCATCGCGGGCGCCGTTGGGATCGGGCGGCGATGCGCGATGACCCATCGTGAACGCGGCGACACCCTGCAAACAGGCCAGCTCACCATCGAGCAGAACTTGCAGCACCAGATCATCGGCTGGCGATCCGTTCAACACGTAGCGGTTGTAGAGAGTGACAGGATCGTGCCGGGGCGGCAATGCAGCCAGCGCTGCCTCCTGATCGCCGGCCAGCGCGTGGGCATAGAATTGCCACTCGCGCGGCCATTCGTTGGGAACGATACCGCGCAACAGCAAGGCCAGCGCCGGGCCGGCGCACGGCTGTTGCGACGGCGGCAGGATCAGGTAACTGGCTGGCAGGGCGAAAATGCCCAATGGTTGCGGTCGGACAACAATCTCGTTCATACCATTGCCTCCGGTTCAGGCAACAGCGCCATCCGGAGCACACCGTTGCGTTCATCCCAGAAAGCGCGGCGACGGCCAGCCGGCGTAGCTGGCGGCAGCGCTTCCCAGATCAGCACGCTGCGATCGCCGCGCGCGTTGCGCTGTTTGAGCAGTAATCCCCCTGCTGCCGGGCCGCGCAAGGGCGCGAGCCAGATTTCATGTTCACGCGGCAGCGCAACCAGCAGGTCGGCGGGAAAATAGCGTTGGGCCAGCGCCGCCGGAATGTGCAGATACCCATGCTCGGTCAGTTCAAGCAGCCAGCTCTCCATCTCGCGTTTCTGTCATCGCGTGACCAGGATAGGGTTGCCACGGATCTTTGCTTAAATGACGGGCCAGATCTTCCATGCGCGCCGCAACTGCCGGGCTGAGCGGCGCGCCAAGGGTAAAATCGCTGCCCTCGATCAGGTAGACCAGCACCTCGCGCGGATAGGCGTCTTTGAGCAGCCAGCGGCCAAAAGCCAGGGCATGATCCCAGCGAAACGAGTGCAGATTGATGCCGCTCAGAGGCGGCAACTGCTCGACAACCGACCCGGGTACGGCGTAGATCGTCCCCGGATCAGCGCCGGTTTGCGCGGCATCGATCAGGATGACCTTCTCGAGACCGCGCATCCGAAACGCGACATCCATGCCGCTGGTGCCCGCATCGGCCACGCCAACGCCAGCGGGCAGGCCCAGTTCTAACACTCGCCGGATTAAAACCGGCCCGACAGCATCGTCGCCGCGCAGCATGTTGCCGCACCCGATAATCAACAACCGTTCCTGCATGCGCTCTCTCAATGGCGAGTCTGCCATCAGCAGGCGGCAGACTCACATCTCTATGCCAGCACGAGCAAACAGCATTCGCCTGCGCCGGGGGCTGTCGCCAACCCGCCGGCGCAGACTCCTTGCGCGCTTGCCCCTGCTACGCGCCTTCGCCAATGCGGAACTGCGCCAGCTCCTTGCCGGTCTTTTCGTCGTAGGCATGCACCGTACAGACCAGGCAAGAATCGTAGCTGCGCGCTACATGTCCCAGCTCGACCGGATCGCTGGGATCGGCAATCGGGGCGCCAATGAAGGCTTGCTCCATCGGCCCGTTGACATTGCGGCCATCGCGAGGCCCGATATTCCAGGCAGTGGGTGTCACCACCTGATAGTTCTCGATTTTGCCGTCCTTCAGCACAATCCAGTCCGACAAACTCCCGCGCGCGGCTTCGGTCGAGCCAAACCCGCGCCCTTCCGCCGGTTCCTTCGGCTTGATGTAGAACTTCTCGTGCAGATTGAGTTGATCGAGCCACTTGCGCACCAGTTTATAATACTTGGGCGCTTCATGCATGCGCGCCATCACCCGCACCAGCACACTTGGCCCGACCGTTGTCACTGCATCGAGGAAGAGCGGATCGTAATCCTGCCAGTCAGCCGCGCCGGGGCGACCGGCGATCACCTGCCGCGCCAGCGGCCCAGCTTCAACCGGCTGGCTCTCGCCGCCAGGAATGAGGTAGCGCGGCGCTTTCGCCCACGAGTATTTTCCTTGCCGGTGACCAACCGCCGGATCGATCGGCTCAGTGCGTCCCTCGAACGGATGCAGCGAATGGCTGCCCTCGTAGAAGGAGTGGGTCACGTCTTCGCGCACGTTGGCCTGATCGAAATCGTAGAACTGACCATTGACGTACACGCCCGAGCGGGCGATGAGCGCGGCGTTGCGCCCTTCGATTGTGGGGCGCGCATACAGTTCGGGGTGGAAGTAGGTGCCGGTGGCGATGTAGTTGTTCCAGCCGGCGCCGTATTTGTCGAGACCGGCGGCCATCGCGAAGCGGATAAAGAAGCCGCAATCGGAATTGTAATGCCGCTCGTTCTCGTGCATCCACTCGAGCACATCGGCCCAGCTCTTGTTTTGCAGCCAGCGATCAACCGAACAGCCGAGCCACTTCTTTTCGAGCCATTCATCTTTCCAGTATTCGAGAATGGCGATAGCGCGGGTGACGTCGGCCAGGGTCGGCGCGCACATCACGCCGCCGGGGATCATGAAACTGGAGTGGGGCCACTGCCCACCGAAGATGGCATAGATTTCAACCGGCTTGTTCGAGAGGGTCACGCCGTGCTCATAGCTGGTGCCGACAAATGGCGCAAACCGGCGCACCGCTTCATCGTATTCGGGCAGATGGGCATATTTCTTGTTGGTCAGATCGATGGCGAAGAGGGCATAGAACCAGCGTGGAATGCTTTGCAGCGTCTCGCAGGCCTGAGCGATGTTGCGGATCAGGGTTGCATTAGGCGGCAGTTCCGTCTGCCAGGCGGTATCGAGCGCGTAGGCCGCCTTGGTCAGGTGACTCCCGCCGCAGATTCCGCAGATGCGCGGCGTCACGATCAGGCCAGCCTGCGGATCTTTCCCCTTCAAAATGATCTCAAAACCGCGAAACATCGAGGCTTCCGTCCAGGCGCTGGTCACCACCCCATCGCGAATAGTGACGCGCAGATCGAGATCGCCCTCGACGCGACCGAGCGGGCTGATACGCAGATCGCGCCCGGTGAGCGTTGCCGGATGTTCGATAATATTCACCATAGATTTCTTCCCCCTGCCTTACACAACAAACATATCTTCTTTGGCCCACTTCGGCGCGGTCACCCGCGCGGCTGCCGCCAGCGCCATATAGCTGATCGGGTCGGTGCCGGTCGGCACTTCCTTCGGGATCGAACCGCTGATCTTCTGGGTCTTGAAGACGGTACCCGGCGCCAGATCGAAGAAGGGGAATTCCGGCTCGGTGCAACCGGTGCAGGGCATGCCGGCCCGCGTCTTCGACGACTGCCGGTTCCAGAGGATCCGGTTGCAGGGGGAATGGGTCATCGGCCCGCGGCAACCAAACTCATAGAAGAGACAGCCGGTGCGTGTTCCCTGCCCGAACTCAAGGGTCGATTGCTTGTACTCGAAGAACTGCACGCGGGTGCAGCCGGTTTGGGTGAAACTGGTGAAGAAGGTCTGCGGTCGCTGCAAGTCATCGAGCGCAATATCGGCAGCTCGCCCGCTGGCCACTGCCACCAGAATCTGGGTCACCCAATCGGGATGCGCTGGGCAGCCCGGAATGTTGATCACCGGCAGGCCAGCCTTCGAGCGCCAGTTGGGGCCGAGGAAGCCGCCGAGTTCGCGCTTGTGGAATTGGAGGCCGGTTGACTGGCTGGGATTGGGCGCCATCGCCGGGATCCCGCCCCAGCAGGCACAGTCGCCGAGGGCGACCACGATGCTGGCCTGTGCCGCCAGCTCGCGCACCCACTCCTGCATTGGCCGGTCGGCGAACATGTTGAAGCGGCCCGTGCCGTTCGGCGCCTGGATCACAGTGCCTTCAAAGACGAAGATGTCGAGCGGACGGGCGCCGCTGGCGCATTCGTTGAAGATGCGTTTGGCGTTGTCGCCCAGCTCCATGCCGAGCGAGGGGTGCCACAAGATCTCGATGCCGAAGTCGGTCACCAGATCGCAGGCGCTGGGTTCCTCGGCGTTTAGGAACGACATGGTGTTGCCGCTACAGGCGCCACCCTGCAGCCAGAGCAATGTTGCCATCGAATCGCCTCCTTGACTCACATACTCGCAAACGCTGGATCTATCTCTTCGGTTGTGGTCGTTCCGCCATTCGCGCCCGCAACCAGGCTATCCACTCATCCAGCCCTGACGCGGCGCGCGCCGAGGTCGCGATGATGGGCGCCTGCGGATTGACGGCGCGAATGTTGGCTTCCGCCCCCGCCCGATCGAAGCCAACCGGTTCAGCCAGATCCATCTTGGTCAGCAACACGACATCGGCAGTCGCAAAGGTAGCAGGATACTTCAGCGGTTTATCTTCGCCCTCAGTGGTGGAGAGCAACACGACGCGCGCCGCTTCACCGAGATCGTACCCAGACGGGCAGACGAGATTGCCAACATTTTCGATGAAGAGCAGGTCGATCTGGTTCAGATCCCATCCCTCCAGATGGCGCGCCACAATATCCGCTTCCAGATGGCACATATCGCCGGTCTGAATCTGGCGCACCAGCCCGCCGCTGCGCGCCAATCGGCGCGCGTCGTTGTCGGTTGCCAGATCGCCGACCAGCGCGGCTACCCGGCATTCCGCCAGCATCGCCCGCATCGTCGCCTCCAGCAGACTGGTTTTGCCGGCGCCGGGGCTGGAGAGCAGATTGACCACCGTCACTCCGGCAGCATGAAAGCGCGCGCGCAACTCGGCGGCGAGTTGATCGTTCTTGCTCAGCACGCCCTGCCGGATTTCGATCAAGCGTCTGGTTTCATAACTCATGGCGTCTCCAATGCGACCAGTTCCAGTTCGCGCCCATGGATCAATTGCCCGCAGGGACGGTCGCAACGCGGGCAACGAAACCGGCGCGGGTCGGGTAACGTCACTTCGGCCTGACAATTGGGGCAGAACACGACAACCGGCACCTCTTCAATAATCAACTCGGCGTTGGCGAGCGGCGTGCCTTCCGCTGCGATGGCAAAACTGAAGCGCAGCGCATCGGCGACGACGCCAGCCAGCGCGCCGATCCGCAGATGAACCGCGCTGATCTCCTCGGCGCCAGCGTCAGCCGCAGCAGCGGCAGCAATACTGACAATGTTATGCGCGATTGAGAGTTCGTGCATTGTGCTCGCGCAGGGAACTGCCGAAGCGGCGGCCAAACTCGACGATCAGGCCGGCAGCGCGCTGAATATCGGGATCGCGCAGCGCGCGCAGCAGGCCGAACAATCCCACCGGTTTCGGCGATTGGCGCAACGCCTCGTGGCTCGACACGAACGCATCGCCGGCTTGCCCAACCAGCCGCACTGTATCGGGATGGAAGACGCCTGAATCGAGCAGCGCGTCGAATTCATCCGATGCGATGAAGGGTTCGATTCGTTCCACCACTTCGATAAAGCTGGGCGCGACCGCAACCAGACGGGGGAAATAGGGCAGGAAGTTCACAAAAGCATCGACCAGTTGCGCCGGCGTAATCGCCCGATCACTCATCGTGTGCCGCAGTTCTTCGATCGCGCTGCGAATATTCTCGGTCAGTTCATCACCACGGGCCAGCAGATGATCAAGCGCGCTGATCAGGAAGGCGATCAACTCGCTCTGGGCCAGCAGTCGCTCGAGCGCCGCCATCGTTTGCGGCTGACCGAGCGTTGTCAGCAGCTTTTGAAACGCCGGCTGATTGGTGATGACCGTCAGTTGTTCGATCGTCTCGGTCAGTTGCGGCAACGTGCCGGCCAGACGGGCGAGCTGCGACACCAGCGCGCCGCTTTCGGCGGGCAGAGCGGCCCGCAGCTCGTGGACGCTGGCGGCCACGTTGTCGGCAATCGTATCACCGCGCTGGAGGAGGCTGTCAACGGCGCTGGCCGAGAAAGCCAGCAGTTCAGCGTGGTCGAGCAACCGATGCAGGGCAGCGGCTGTCTGCGGCTCATTCAACCGTTCCAGGAGGGCTGCGGCAGTGAGCGGATAATCATGGCTGGTCATTGCGGCGCCATTGCTGCTCATAGAGTCCTCGTGCAGTGCTGGTCATCCGTTGGGAGCAAACGACATAATGCCACCTCGCCTGGTGACATCCATCGTGGCTGCCCGGCCTGCGCTTGAAAGGAATTGCGTGACTGTTGGAACAGATTATACCGGCTGCCAAACAACAACGTCAAGTGGAAATTTCGCAACAGAGCGTTGTCTTCGCTGTGCAGGATATTGGTATTATCTTGTGCAATGTCGTGATCCTGTGATAGAGTATCGTCAACGCATAACCGCATCAAAATGTTGGGCAGTGTGGCGATGACAGACGCGCAAACCAATCCGCAACAGCGCCGCTGGCGGGTATACGTTCGCGGTATCGTGCAAGGGGTTGGGTTTCGCCCCTTTGTGTTTGGGCTGGCCGAGCGCTACCACCTGGCCGGCTTCGTGCGCAACGACAGCACTGGGGTGACGATCGAGGTGGAAGGTGACGAGCGCTCGCTGCATGCATTTGTGAATGCGCTCCGCCACGAAGCGCCGCCCCTGGCGCGGATCGAGCATCTGAGCTGCGAGCCGCTGGCGCTGGTCGGCGAGACAGCGTTTACCATTGCGGCCAGCGCAGTGCAGGCGCAACGCCGCGCCCTGATCGCCCCCGACACAGCAACCTGCGCGGATTGCCTGCGCGAGATCAGTGATCCCGCCGATCGACGGTACCGTTATGCGTTTACCAATTGCACCAACTGCGGGCCACGCTTCACCATCGTGCTCGATGTGCCTTACGATCGAGTCAATACCACGATGCGCGTCTTTCCGCTGTGCCCACGCTGCCAGGCCGAGTACGACGATCCGCGCGATCGCCGCTTCCACGCCCAGCCCACTGCCTGTCCTGACTGTGGCCCGTCACTGCGCTGGTCGGCAGATGCGACCTCCGATCCGCTGACAGCGGCGGCAACTGCGCTCGCGCAGGGGCAGATCGTGGCGATTAAGGGGTTGGGTGGCTACCATCTGGCCTGCGCCGCCGATGACGAGGCGGCGGTGCGCCGACTACGCCAGCGCAAGCAGCGTGAGGCGCGCCCACTGGCATTGATGGCGCGTGACGAAACGGTGGCGGCGCAGCTTTGTCAGATCGATCCGGTCGCGCGCGAGCTGTTGCTCAGCCCGGCCCGCTCCATCGTGTTGATGCCGCGCCAGCCTGCTGCGCCGGTCGCGCCGTCGGTGGCGCCGGGCATGCAGACCCTGGGGGTGATGTTGCCGTATACGCCGTTGCACCATCTGCTGCTGAACGAGTATGCTGTGGCAGTCGGCGCGGCGCGTCCGGCGGCGATGGTGCTAACCAGCGGCAATCTGAGCGATGAGCCGATTGCGTATGAGGACGACGATGCGTTTGCGCGCCTTGCGCCGATCGCTGACGCATTTTTGAGCCACAATCGACCGATCCACATGCGTTGCGACGACAGTGTGGCGCGGGTGGCGGCAGGCGGGCCGTTGCTCATTCGCCGCTCGCGCGGGTACGTGCCGGCGCCGATCACGCTGACGAACGACTTGCCGTGCCCAATCCTGGCCTGCGGCGGGCATCTCAAGAACACGTTCGCGCTTGGCCGGGGTCGCGAGATCTTTCTCAGCCACCACATCGGCGACCTCGAAAACCTGCCCACGTTACGCTCGTTCCATGAAGGGATTGCCCATTTTCAGCGTCTGTTCGACATCGAACCGGAAGTGGTAGCTTACGACCTGCACCCTGGCTATCTGGCGACGCAGGCGGCGCTGGCGATGCCGGTGGCGCGGAAGATCGGCGTTCAGCATCACCACGCGCACATTGCCGCTGTGCTGGCCGAGCATGGCCATGCCGGGCCGGTGATCGGGATTGCCGCTGATGGCAGTGGCTACGGGCCAGATGGGACGGTTTGGGGCGGTGAGATTCTGGTGACAACTTGTGCCGCCTATGAACGGATTGGTCATGTCGCGCATCTGGTGTTGCCAGGCGGCGAGCAGGCCGTGCGGCAACCGTGGCGAGTAGCGGCGGCGGCGCTGGCCATGATCGCCGGGAGTGACATGAGTCGTCTTGCCATCCCTTTCACCCGCCAGCTCGATTGGTCAGCCTGGAACGTGTTGGCGCGCATGATCGAGCGTGGCGTCAATAGTCCGCGCGCTTCGAGCCTCGGTCGGCTCTTTGATGCAGCAGCGGCGCTGGCTGGGCTGGGGCAAAACGCGCGTTATGAAGGCGAACTGGCGATTCGCCTGGAACAGATCGCTCATCCGGCGCAACCGCCATATCCGATGCCGATCCGCGAACCAGCGTCGGCGGGCGGGCCGTTTGTGCTCGACGGCCTTGCCTTGCTGGCAGCGCTGGTCGATGATCTGCTGGCCGGCGTCGATCTGGCCGCGATTGCCGGGCGGGTGCATCAAGGTGTGGCGCAAGCGCTCCGCGCCGCCTGCCAGCGCGCGCGGGCCGAGCGCGGCTTGACCACGGTGGCCTTGAGCGGAGGGGTCTTCCAAAACGTGTTGCTACTGGAAACACTGGTGACCTTCCTGCGCGCCGACGGCTTCTCAGTGCTGATCCCGCGCCTGACGCCGCCAAACGACGGTGGCCTCGCCTTTGGACAGGTGGTCGTGGCTGGCGCGATAGCGCAGGCGTGAAACCATTGCCTCGATCGCTTGTGATCGGCGCTCAGGTGCGTGGCGTCTGCTCTCCTCGGCAGGGGATGGTCGCGCCGCCCGGGGTTGCTTGCAATACATGGTTCGCTCATACCGCGCGCCGTTTGCTCTACCAGGGAAACAGGCTTGCGTTTCCGCACATCATCATCCCAAAGTCGCTGTCAGCGATCAAAATTCGTGCTATAATACACATCTTGCGTGGCGCGTGTTGCGTTCCGCATCGATTGTTAAGTGTGAAACGGATAACCATGACGACTTTTGCTGCGTTGGGCCTGAGTGATGCGCTGGTTAGCACATTGAGCGGGCTTGGCTACGACGAACCGACTCCCATTCAAGCTCAGGCGATTCCTTTATTGCTTGCCGGTCGCGATGTGATCGCTCAGGCCCAGACCGGCACCGGGAAGACGGCAGCGTTTGCGCTGCCGATGATTGAACGCGTGACCGATGAGCACGTGGTGCAGGCGCTGGTGTTGGCGCCGACGCGCGAGTTAGCGGTACAGGTGGCGGAGGCGATCCACCGCTACGGCAAACATCGCTCGTTGCGCGTGCTGCCGATTTACGGCGGTCAGCCGATTGAGCGTCAATTGCGCGGGCTGGCGCAGGGCGCGCAGGTGGTGGTAGGCACCCCCGGTCGCGTGCTTGACCATCTGCGGCGCGGATCGCTGCGCTTTGACCATCTGCGTATGGTGGTGCTCGACGAGGCCGATGAAATGCTCGATATGGGCTTCGCCGAGGAGCTGGAAGCGATTTTGGAGCAGACGCCGGCGACCCGGCAGACGGCCCTCTTTTCGGCGACGTTGCCGCCGGCTGTGCAGAGTCTGACCTTGCGCTATACAAACCAGCCGGTGCGGGTGAGCATTGCCGCCGAGCAGTTGACGACGCCGCGCATTCGCCAGGTCTATTACGAAGTCCTGGCGCGCGATAAACTCGATGCGCTGTGTCGGGTGCTCGACGCCGAGATGCCGCAACTGGCGATCGTCTTTTGCCGCACTCGCCAGGAAGTGGACGAGATTGGCGAGCGTTTGCAGGGGCGTGGCTATGCCGCCGAGTCACTTCACGGCGATCTCAGCCAGATGGCGCGCGATCGGGTGATGCGGCGCTTCCGTGAAGGCCAGCTTGATGTGCTGGTGGCTACCGATGTCGCTGCTCGCGGTCTTGACATTGCCGAAGTGAGCCACGTGATTAACTACGATGTGCCAACCGATCCTGAAAGCTACGTGCATCGGATCGGGCGCACAGGGCGCGCCGGTCGCGAGGGCAGAGCCATCACCTTCATCACACCGCGTGAACGCCGCATGTTGCAGATCATTGAGCGCGTGACCCGCACCCGGATCGAACGCTGCCAGATGCCAACCCTGGCCGATGTGGCTGCCCGTCGGCGGATCGCGTTGCGCAGTCAGTTGCGGGAAGCGATGGCTGCGCCTGGCTTAGGGACGTACCGGGAGCTGGTCGCCGAGATTGCAGCCGATCACGATCTGCATACGCTGGCTGCGGCAGCGCTGAAGTTGCTGCTCAATGAACCGGAAACCGAGCAAGTTGACACGATTACCCGTCTTGAACCGGCGCCGGCGCGCCCAGAGCGGGATGAGCGTCCAAAGCGAGCAACGGGTGAGCGTCGCGAGCGCAACGAGTCGATCGAGCGCATCGAACGGTCTGGTCGGGCTATGGTGCGCGTGCAGATCAATCTCGGTCGCAACGATCAACTGCGTCCTGCCGATATTGTCGGCGCAATTGCCAACGAAGCCGGCCTGCCCGGACGCAGCATCGGCGCTATCGAGGTGCGCGCGCGAGTGAGTTTTGTTGACATCCCCCGTCAGGCAGCCCAGCACGTCTTGCGGGTGCTCAACCGCACGACCCTGCGCGGGCAGCGGGTGCGGGCGACGCTGGCAACAGAGTCGGCTGTGGCAGCCTGAGCCATTCACATCGAGGTTGCATCTGGAGCGCGCAGACTGGCGAGAAAACCAGCCTGCGCGCCCCTTTTTGTCTCCTGCTGATTGCTCAATCCACGCAGCGCCAGGTGAACCGGGCGCAGGCGGGATGGCGGATCTTGCGCGGGCGCGCCAGTGTCTGCCAGAAGGGCATCTATCGCGCTCAAACAGTCGTTCTCGCCCGATCTTCCTCCGTGCAGACATGGGCAGTGTGGTATAGTACACTCAGAGATTCGTCTGCGCTAGTCAGGAGGATCGCTGCCATGAGCGATGACCCACGCGAAGCGCTGCTGCGCCAGGTTGCGGCTGATCATATCGCCTTCGTAAACCTCCAGTTTACCGATGTTCTTGGGATCGGGAAGACCGTCACGATTCCAGTAGAAGAATTGCCGGAAGCGCTCGACCATGGGGTCTGGTTTGATGGCTCATCGATCGAGGGGTTTGCCCGTATGGTCGAGAGCGATATGTACCTGGTGCCCGATCTGTCCACCTACGCGGTCGCTGCCTGGGACAGGCACGAGGGCATCGCTACCGCGCGGCTGATCTGTTCGGTGTATACGCCTGATGGTCAGCCCTTTGCCGGCGATCCGCGCAACGTCTTGCAGCGTATGCTTGACCGCGCAGCAGCAGCCGGGTATCGCTTCTTCGTCGCGCCGGAACTGGAATTCTTCCTCTTTAAGACCAATCCGCAGGGGCAAATCCTGGAACCGCATGATAAAGCGAGCTACTTCGATATTTCAACCGATCTGGCGACGCACATTCGTCGCCAGATGGCGCGCGCATTGCAACAAGTGGGCATTACGGTTGAGGCGGTGCATCATGAGGTTGCGCCTGGTCAGCACGAGATCGATCTGCGCTATGCTGATGCGCTGCGCTCGGCTGACCAGTTGGTCACTGCGCGCGTAGCCTTGAAAGCGGTGGCGCAGCTCAATGGTCTGCATGCCACGTTTATGCCCAAACCGCTGGCAGGAGTCAATGGCAGCGGCATGCATGTGCATCAGAGCATCATTGATGCTGAGACGGGCAAGAATCTCTTTGCCGATCCTGATGATCCCTACGGCCTGTCGCCGCTGGCGCGTCATTTTGTCGCCGGTTTACTGGCCCACGCGCGCGGAATGTGCGCCCTGCTGGCGCCGCTGGTCAATTCGTACAAACGCCTCGTGCCCGGCTTTGAGGCGCCGGTGTACATCTCATGGGGTCGCACCAATCGCTCGGCGCTGGTGCGGGTGCCGCGTATCACCTCCGGTCGTTATCAGACAACGCGCGTCGAGCTGCGCTGTCCCGATCCGTCGTGCAATCCCTACCTGGCCTACACCGCCATGCTGGCTGCCGGTCTCGATGGGATTCAGCGCAAACTGCCGTTGCGCGATGCGGCTGAAGAAGACCTCTTCCACATCGATCCGCGCGCCCGCGGTCTGGCCACGTTGCCCACGTCGCTGGGAGCTGCGCTCGACGCTTTACGCGAAGATGAAGTGATCCTTGAGGCGATCGGCCCGTCGGTGGCGGAACGATTCCTCGATGCCAAGCAACAAGAGTGGGAAAGCTATCGCGCTTATGTATCGCAGTGGGAGATCGATCGGTATCTGACGATCTTCTAATTGCGATCAGTGTTTATTGCAGGGGCACGCGATGGCGTGCCCCTGACTCGGCAATGCGCGTCTGGTGTTCGCCGCCATTACCCCCGCCGCGCCAGTCCGTCAAAAAAGGTCTGTACGATCATATCAGCAATCTCGGCGCCGTGATCGCGCGCCTGCGCCTGCTCGGTGTGGAAGAAGGGGTAGAGCATTCCCAACAGCAGCCAGGTAGCCAGATGCGGATCCACCGGTCGCAGCTCGCCGCGTTCGATCCCGTTACGGATCATTGCCTCGATTGGCGCAATCAAGCCGCTGGCGTAGCAACGTTCCACGCTGGCGCGCGCCGACTCGCTCAGCCGCGGCATATCCTGATTGCTCAGCCGCACCAGCGCGCGCTGGGCCGGCGCCTGCGCAAAGAGGCCGCGGATCAGCGTACTTAATTGCGCGCGCGTGTCAGGTTCGCGTTGGGCAGTCTCGGCCAGCGCTGCCATCTCATTGGCCCAGTTGGTCAAGACCGCCACCAGCAGATCCTCTTTGTCGCGAAAGTGATGATACAGCCCCGCTTTTGACAGACCGGCTGCTTCGGCGATTTCGCGCATGGCGATGCCATCGTAGCCGTAGGTGACGATCAGGCGCGCCGCTTCATCGATGATTCGGTTGCGAATGTGTTCTGAACTCTGCTGTCGATTCATGTCGGTTCCTGCTTAATCTGCGCCGCTGCCGGCATGAGCCAGGGCGCTGGCCCGCTCGGCGGCGCGGCTCTTTAGCCCCAGCGCTGCTGGCAAGAGCGCCAGCATCAAGATGCCGATGCCGAGGAAGGCTTGCCCGAACCCAACTACGCCTCCCCCCAGACTGGCCGCAATCAGCCCGACCAGCACGGCGCCGAGCAACTGTCCGCTGCCCATCGTGACGGTCAGCAACCCCTGTGCTGCCGCCCGCTCATTGGCCGGCACTTCATTAAGCAGGATATAGCGAAGCGCTGCGCCAAGCAAGATCGCCAGCCCGATCCCCAATACGATCGACGCCAGATAGAACCCAACCAGGCTCGCGGGCCAGAAGCCAAGCAGCGCCAGGCCGACGCCGCTCAGCAACACACCGATGCTGACCACAATCCGCGACCCGAACCGATCAAGCATGCGACCGGAAACCGGCGAACCGGCAGCCATCGCCAGCACGATCGGCAAGAGCATGAAACTCGCGGTTGAGCTGCTTACCCCGTAGGCTGCCGTGAGCAGTGAGGGCACAAAGACCACTGACGACTCGGCAATGCCGGCGCCGACGGCCAGCGCGGCGGTTAGCCAGATCTGCCGCGAACGGAAGATGGCCGGTTGCAGGATTGGTTCAACAGCGCGGCGCTCCACCGCCACGAAGAGCGGCGCCAGCATCAGCGCGCCGATCAGCGCGCCAATCGCTACTACCGGCCATTCGCCAGCCTGAATCAGCGCCGGATCGAGTTCGGTCAAACCGTAGGCCAGACCGGTAAGCATCAGGCCGAGCGTGATCAAACCGGCCAGATCGAACGGCGCCTGCTCGAAGCGGGTGCGTCCTGGCAGCAGGCGGATGCTCAACGCGATCAGCGCTGCCGCGATAGGCAGATTGACCAGGAAGAGCCACTGCCAGCCCAGCAAGAGCAGCAGGCCGCCGATGATTGGCCCGATTAGAAAGGCAATGCCAAAGACGGCGCCGATCAACCCCAGCGCTGCGCCGCGCCGCTCAGGCGGAAAGGTGTCGCCGATGACGGCGCTGGCAACCGGAATGATCCCGCCAGCGCTGACGCCCTGAATCAGGCGCCCAACCAGCAGCATAGCAAACGAAGGCGCGATCGCGACCATCAGCGAACCAAGGGCAAATCCGCTCAAACTGACGATGTACAGCGCCCGTCGCCCAAAGCGATCCGACAGCGCAGCGATGAGCGGGGTGCCGACCAGATTCCCCAATACGTATATCGAGAAGACCCACGAGAGCGCGCGTTCGCTGGCCGCGAACACGCCCTGGATGGCTGGAAGCGCTGGCCCGACAATCGCGATGTCGAGCGCTGCCATCAAGACACCGACAAAGAGGAGGCCAAGGATTTGATTCCGCTGCCGTTCATTACCCATAAGCTGCATTCCTTCGTTACTTGTTGTACCATCAAAAACCGACCGACCGGTCGGTATGTAGTATAGCATAGTCGTCTGAAATTGTCTACCGACCGGTCGGTCGAGATGTACGCGGCAGACAGGCCAACTCCTGGAAACAAAACCGGCATCTTGCGCGCTGCGTGTGGTACAATCGCGGTAGTCGGGTTGATAATTGAGTAGGGCACGCTATGCAGATCACGCTCAACATCGAGGATCTTCACGCCGATACGCCGCTGCCGCCGCTCTTTCGCGTGCGGCAGCGCTGGCAGACGTCGCCGCTCGCCGATGTGACCGCCACGGTGCGCGCCGAACTCGATCGGCTGGGGCTGGCGGCGCAGATTCGGCCTGGTATGCGGGTCGCAGTGACGGCGGGCAGTCGCGGTATTGCCAACATTGTTCCGATCACAGCTGCTGCCGCGCGCTGGTTGCGCGATCACGGCGCCGAACCGTTTATCGTTCCGGCAATGGGAAGCCACGGCGGCGCTACTGCTGAGGGGCAGACGGCCTTGCTCGCCTCGCTCGGCATCACGGAACAGACGGTTGGATGCCCGATCAGAGCGACGATGGACGTGGTGCAATTGGGGCAGCTTGCCGATGGCACGCCGGTTTATATGGATCGATTCGCCGCCGAAGCCGATGGTGTGCTGGTGATCAACCGGGTCAAAACCCATACCTCATTCAAGGCGCCGATTGAGAGTGGCCTGGCCAAGATGTGCGCAGTTGGTCTCGGCAAGCGCCAGGGCGCCGAGATTGTGCATCGCACAGCGGTGTATGGTCTCAAAGAGCAGATCGTGCCGATGGCCCGGATGATCGTTGAGCGCGGGAAGGTATTAGCTGGTCTGGCTATTCTGGAAGATGCTCGCGATCAGACGGCAGCGATTGTTGCTTTGCCTCCCGCCGAGATCGGCGGCGCTGGCGAAGCTGCGTTGCTGGCGCGCAGCAAAGTGATGATGGCGCGGCTGCCTTTCGATCGGCTTGATGTGCTGGTCGTTGACCGGATCGGGAAGAATATCAGCGGTACCGGTATGGATACCAACGTGATCGGGCGGTTACCCATTCCCGGCGAACCGCCGCCCGATCGTCCGGTGATCAATGTGATTGTGGTGCTTGATCTGACGCCGGAAACGCATGGCAACGCTAACGGCATTGGTCTGGCCGATCTGACTACGGCCAGACTGGCAGCCAAAATCGATTTCCGAACGACCTACATCAATGTTCTTACTGCTGGTTTAGTTGGGTTGTGTAAGGGTGGTTTGCCGATCACATTGCCCACCGAGCGTGATGCCGTTGCAATGGCGGTCAAAACCTGCGGCCAGCCCGATCTGGCGGCGGTGCGGCTGGTGCGCATCCCCGATACGCTGCATCTCGAAGAGTTGCTGGTGAGTGAGGCGTTGTTGTCGGAAGTGGCTGCCAATCCCGATCTCGAACTGCTCGGCCCGGCTGAATGGATTCTTGATTGCCACGAGGAATAACCCTGGTATGCCACGTCACCTCTTGCGCCACTGGGATGAAGCCGCAATCGATGGCTGGGAACGCGCTGCTCCGCTGGTTGACGATGATCCGCGCGCTCGCATTGCGTTGTGCAGTCCGCCGCTAACGGTTGATGATGCAGTGGAAATTATTCCGAGTTGGGCTGCCGAGACACCACCGGGAAGCTGGATCGAGGTGCAGTTGCGCGCGCAGCAGGCCGGTCAATGGAGTCAGTGGTATCGCATGGCAGTCTGGGATGCCGATGGATGTCGGCGCACCAGCTTTGCTGATCAGCGCAGCGCCATGGGATCGGTGGCCACAGACACATTGCATCTCGCTTTCCCCGCCCAGAGGGTGCAGGCGCGGGTACTGCTCTGCGGGTTGCCCGGCGCCGATATGCCTGCGCTCACCGATCTGTTTCTTTGTATGACCACGACTGCGCCGCCCAGCTCTGCTGTGGCGCCGCCTGAACTGTCGGCGATTGCGCTGCCGTTGTTGCTCTGTCAGTACGATTATCCCGACGGTGACGGCTGGTGCAGCCCGACAGCAGTGCAGATGGTGCTGGCCTACTGGTACGCCCAACAGCGCGACTCACGTTTAGCGCCGTTTGCCGATCCGGCGACGCTTCCCACCCTGACGGTAGCCGGAATCCATGATCCGGGCTGGCAGGGAACCGGCAACTGGTCATTCAATACCGCTTTTGCCGCCCGTTTTGGCCTGCGCGCTTATGTAACCCGTCTCGATACGCTCGCCCAGATCAGCCGCTGGACTGCCGCCGGAGTGCCGGTAATTATCAGTCTGGCCTGGGAAGCCGGTCAGATCAATGATGCGCCGGGCCGCACTAATGGCCATCTGACCATCGCGCGCGGATTTACTGCAACCCATGTGCTGATTGCCGAACCAGCGGGTCGTGACCGTCTGCTGCGCGCTTATCCCCACGATCAGCTTCTGACAGCCTGGCAACACAAGTCGTCAGGAACCGTCTACCTGATCTACCCGCCCGACTGGCCCCGTCCGCAGCCTGAGCTGGCTGATGCCTGGGTGTAAGTGGGTATGCGCATTCTGATGTTAGCTCCCTATCCGCCCTATCCGCCCCGTGGCGGCGGGGCATTGCGCATCTACCATCTGTTGCGCGCGCTGGCCGCGCGGCACGAGGTGACGCTGCTCGTCTTTGCTCCCGATGCGGTCGCGGCAGAAGCGCTGCGTCCGTTGCGCGCGCTGGCCCGCGTTCAGGTGGTGATTGGCCCGCCCGCTCGTTCGCTGTCACAGCGCGCGCTGACAACGCTCAGCAGTTCGTTGCCAGACATGGCGCTGCGCAATGCCAGCCCGGCATACACTGCGGCGCTTAACGAGTTACTGGCCCGCGAGCAGTTCGATGTGGCGCTGGCCGAGAGTATCGAGATGGCGCCCTACCTGTTGCAGGCCCGCGCTCGTGCTCATGGAGCGCGCGCGGTGCTCGATGAGTTTAACGCTGAGTATCTGTTGCAGCGACGCGCAGCATTCAACGACCTGCGGCGCGCGCCACAGCCATCAGCGCTGATCGCGGGCGGCTATTCACTGGTGCAGTGGCTAAAGCTGGCCAGTTTCGAGCGGCAGGTGCTGCATGCGATCGATCGAGCACTGGTTGTCTCAGCGGAAGACGAGGCGGCTCTGCGGCGGCTGGCGCCGCGCGCGCGTTTGTGCGTGGTGCCCAATGGCGTCGATTGTTCCTTTTTTGCGCCGCCTGATCAGCCATCACTCTCCAGCCGCGAGCTGGTGTTTATTGGCACGCTCGACTACCGGCCTAATGTCGATGCCGTCATCTGGTTTGCGCGCAATGTGTTGCCGCTAATCCGCCAGCGTCATCCCGATCTGCGCCTGCATCTGATCGGTCGCCGTCCGCATCCGGCGCTGCATTCCCTGCACGACGGACAAACCATCATCGTGGCCGGTGAGGTTGACGATACCCGACCGGCGCTAAGCGCCGCGGCGGTGGTGGTGATTCCGATGCGGATCGGCGGCGGTTCGCGGTTGAAGTTGCTCGAAGCGCTGGCGATGGCTGCGCCGGTCGTCAGCACCACCCTCGGCGCTGAAGGCATTCCCGGTCTGCGCGATGGCGAACATCTGTTGCTGGCCGATGCCCCAGCCGCGTTCGCCAAGGCGGTATCGCGGCTCGTCACCGATCGGGAACTGGCGCAGCGTCTCGGTCAGGCTGGACGCGCCTTTGTCTGCGCAGCGTATGATTGGTCGCAGATCGCGCCACGGCTGGAGGATGCCCTGCGCTGACAGTTTGCGCATTGATGGAGCAGCAATGTTCAACGTATTCACCGGTTTCAGCTATCCGTGGCGCGCGTGCAAATTGCTCGCGCGGCAGCCGGCTCTGTGGCCGTATGTAGCGGCGCCGATTGGCATCAACGCACTGGTTGGGTTTATCCTCTACACGACGCTGCTGCTGGCCGGTCTGCGCGCCATCGCGACGCTGCTGGCCGGATGGCCGGAATGGCTGGCGTGGCTGTTGCAGATTCTGCTTGTGATTGCGCTGCTGATTGCTATCGGCTATCTGCTGGTGCGCTTCGGCGTTGTGCTCGGCTCGCCCTTCTATAGCCGCCTCTCAGAGTTGTTGGAAGAGCAGATCGGCGGAGTCAGGCTGACTGCGCCACCGCCAACAATAACCGGTGTGGCGCGTGATCTGGCGAGAGCAATCCTGTTTGAGTTGAAGAAGCTGCTGCTTACGCTGAGTATCGGTCTGCCAGCGCTACTCTTCAATCTCATTCCGGCAGTGGGAACCTTGCTGGCGACAGCAAGCTGGATTGCGCTTGGCGCAACCATTGCCTGTCTCGATTTCTACGATCCGCCGCTTGAGCGGCGGCGATTGGGGTTTCGCGCAAAACTGGCCTTCATTCGCCGTCATCTGCCGGCCAGCGCTGGCTTCGGCCTGATCTGTCTGACGCTAACCAGCATTCCGCTATTGAATCTGCTTGCCGTGCCAGTATGCGTTACCGCTGGGACTCTGTTCTACCTCGATACCGATGGCGCTCGGCGCGCGGAATGATGCGGCGGGGGTTTAGCAACGTTTTCGCCGGTGAGCGCGCTGTCAATTTCCAACCGGCACGATCCGATAGATATTCCCGTTCCGATCATCCGATACAAAGATCACGCCGTTTGATTGCCACAGCGATTTTCCCCTCAGCTCGCCCGTCGTGGTCTCGGTCGGGCAGCGACACAATCTGGCTGGCGCAGCGCTCGGCCACATAGAGCGTGCCATCCGGGCCAATGGTCATCAGCCAATGGCCATCAATCGTGGCCGATTGAGACGGGTCGCATAGAGTCGCACTGCATACCCTTCAGCGACCTGAAGACGGGCGCTGGCGGCATCATCTGGCGACAAGGCCAGCGCCTGGCTTATCAGGGGCAGTATGAAGGCTGCGCAGACCGATAGCTGCCAGCGCGCATACGAGACCGATGTCCAGGCGTTTCACCGCGCTCCTCCTGGAAAGAACAAAATGGCGTACCGCACCCGCGGTACGCCTGCTCGCCAAACCGATGCCCAATCTCAGCGGTTGAGTCGCGCCTTTACCTCGGCGGTGAGCAGCGGCAAGACCTCATTGACATCGCCGACCAGCCCCAGGGTGGCGACGCGGAAGATTGGCGCTTCCGGGTCTTTATTGATCGCAACGATTGTCCGGCTGGTGCGCATCCCGGCCAGATGCTGGATGGCGCCGCTGACCCCGGCGGCGATATACAGCTTCGGACTGACCGTCTTGCCCGTCTGGCCGACCTGATGCTCATACGGCACCCAGCCATCATCAACGATCGCGCGTGATGCGCCATACGCTCCGCCCAGCGCCTCGGCCAGCGGCGGGATCAGCCGATAGTAGTTCTCTTTATTGCCCAACCCGCGCCCACCGGTGACAATGATCGCCGCGTCGGTCAGGTTGACCGCGCCAGCCTTCGGCGCTACTGCCAGCACTTCGGTGCGTGAGGCTAGATTATCAACCGTGAGTTCGATAACCGGCGCGCTACGGTCGGGTTGCGCAATCGCTTCAGGGAAGCTCTGCTTGCGCGCGAGCGCGACCACCGGTTGACCGGCGGCAAAGCGGTAGGTGTTGATCACATTCCCGCCGTGTGAGGGCCGGGTAGCTCGAATTTCGCCCTCGGCCACCCGAATGTCGGTGGCATCGACGATCAGGCCGGCATTGAGGTCGGTGGCCAGCGCAGCGCCAAAATCGCGCATCTGGAAGCTCGTGCCGGCCAGGATGAGGTTCGGTTCAGCCGCGCGCACCGCGGCCAGCGCAGCGGCGACGTAGCCGTCGGTCGTGTACTGGGCCAGGACGGGAGACTGAACGGTATAGACCTGATCAGCGCCAAACATGCCGGCCTTCCCCGCCACTGCCGCAGTGGGGCCAATCGCCAGCGCTGTCAGCGGCCCGCCCAGGGCGCCGGCCAGCTCTTTTCCTTTACCGAGTAGTTCGCGCGAAACGGCGGCCAGATCATCGCCAACTGCTTCCAGAATGACCAGAACACCACTCATGATCTGCTCCTTTCCGCGCTAAATAACCTGGTATTCCATCAGCTTATCGACCAGCTTGCGCACCTTGTCGGCAGCGTCGGCGCCATCGATCATCTCGCCCTTCGGGCGCGGCGGCGGCGGGACGCGCTCAACCAGATGCGATGCCGGGGTCAAATCTGCCGCTGTCAGACCCAGATCGGCAGCGTTCCACACCGGCGGCTCGACCTTGGCTACGCGCTTGATCTTGAGCAGCGACGGATAGCGCGGCTCATTAATGTCTTTGATGACCGACATAACTGCCGGCAACCGACAGGCGACCGTCTCGATCACGCTTTCCAGATGGCGCTCAACTTTCAGCGTGCCACCGGGTTGCAGTTCCAGCACCTTGCCAACGTAGGTCAGTTGCGGCCAGCCCAGCAATCGGGCCAGCGCCGGCGCAAAGGCGCCGCTTTCGTCATCGGTGCTGTTGCGTCCGGTAATAATCAGGTCAACATCGCCGAGCTTGCGAATGGCGGCTGCGGCCACGCGGGCGGCAGCAATTGTATCGAGCTGGGCAAAGGCCGGATCGCTCAACAAGAGAGCATCAGTCGCGCCCATCGCCAGCGCGCGTCGCAACTGCTCGACCCATTCGCTGCTGCCAATCGAGAGCGCAGTTACCTTGCCGCCATGTTGTTCATTCCAACGAATTCCCTCTTCGAGCGCATACTCATCGAAGAGGTTGATAATCTTCTCAATCCCCTCGGCGTCAATCGACAGATCCGGGCGAATCTTCACCGAATTATCGCGCGGGACCTGCTTCAAACACACCACGATATGCATGGATGGCCTCCTTCGTACCACAGGGTAACGCACTGCATTATACCAGAGGATGGGCTATGTCGCGATGGCAAGCGCAGCAGGGATGTCGCGCGCGAAGCTGAACAGGTTAGCGGGCAGATCGGCAAGCTGTAGGGCCTGCTCGGCGCGCGCGCCCACCAGGATAACCCGCGCGCCAAGCAGTCGCGCGCTCTGGCCAACCCGGATCAGCGACTGGCGCGTCGTTTCATCAAGGGTTGCCAGACCATGAATGTCGATCACCACCGCTCGCGCCCGGCGCTGGTGAATAGCCTGCAACAGGCTGTTGATCAGTTGCTCGCTCCGCGTGGCATCAAGATGACCGATCAGCGGCAGAAACAACGTGTGGGGTCCAAGCGATGTAACCGGCAGGCTCAGGGCGCGAATGGTGGCCTGTAATTGTATTTCGCGTTCAAGTTGCGCCTGCTGCGCCTGCATAGTGTCCATGAGTTGTTGCTGCCGAGCCGCATTGGTGTCGAGCAGATGTTGAAACGCATCGCGCAGACGCTGTAATTGGCGAATCGAACCGACCGGTCTGAGCTGACCATGGGTCTCGGCGCGCGCATAGTGTTCGGCATCGGTGGTTAGTTGTTCGACGATCCGCCCCACCTGCCAGTTAAGCCCGAGCGCCAATGCCAGCGCAATAATCGTCGCGCTGCCGACAATCGCCGACGCAATCCAGAATCTTTCGTTGACAATCCGTTCAAGGGCGGTTATTTCCCGCTGGTAGCGGACTTCGTATTCGCGCTGCGCGCCGATCACCAGGCTATGAATGGCGCGGACGTTGCGATGATACTCTTGTGAGTTGAGCATCGCCAGCGCTTCATCCTGATTGCCACGGTCGAGCATAACCAGCGCAGCATCGTGAAGCGTCGCCATGTTTTCGTAGCGCGCCGCCAGTTCAAGCTCAACAAAGCCTATGTCGCCGCGTTGCGTATATGTATTGAAAAAACTGCGCAGTTCGTTGCGGTACTGTTCGATGATGCTGCGATCCTGCCAATGCCCGGCCAGAATCTCACTGACGTAGTACTGCTCGAGCAGGATGAGCGACTCGCCCTGTGCGACTTCTACCAGATCACGCGCGGTTTTATTAACATCGTTGATTGCGTTGGAGACCCGTTGTTGCGAAACAACTGCTATCACGCCGATGATGCCCAGCGCAACCAGCAAGGGTGACAGAGCGAGGATGAGACGCGCGCGCAGATCCATACATCTATCTCTCTGACGAGGTGTGTCGTGTTGTTATGGCAATCTTTATTCTACCATTATTCCGGCAGGCTGTTGCGCGGGGCGGCGGCTATGTGCCCCCAGTGTGGCAGGGGGGAAGTGCGGCGCGCTGGCGTATGCCAGGCGGTATAGTGAGCGATCTAGCGCTTTCGTTGCCGGTGAGCAGGCTATCGAGCGCTGAAGCAAGGCTTTAGCGCTCGATACCATCATTCAGTCGAGCGCAATACGTATTGCCTGATGGCAATGCCGGGCGTTTATGCGTTGGCGAGTCGGCGTCTCGTGACACGCGCATGCCGTCGCGCAGTTGCTGCTCGATCGCGGGGCTTTGCGCGCGCCGCCGATCGCAAACCGGTACCTGCGCAGGAATAGCGGCGGCGAACAGGCGCGATCGATCAGCATACCATGGCAGACTTCGCGCCTTATCTTGTTGTCGCTCTCAACGCTGTTTTCGTTCTCCCTGCTATAATGGCGGCAATACTGTCAACCATACCAGAAAGAAGAGTTGCGCTATGGCAAAGATTTTGCAACACCTGCCGGTCGGCGAGAAGATCGGTATCGCCTTTTCCGGCGGTCTTGACACCAGTGCCGCCATCCACTGGATGCGCGCCAAGGGCGCCATTCCCTACGCCTACACTGCCAATCTCGGCCAGCCCGATGAGCCAGATTACGACGACATTCCGCGCCGGGCGCTGATGTACGGCGCAGAAGCTGCGCGGCTGATTGATTGTCGCCAGCAACTGGTGGCCGAAGGGCTGGCCGCGCTGCAATGCGGCGCGTTTCACATCTCGACCGCTGGATTGCCGTATTTTAATACCACCCCGCTGGGGCGCGCCGTGACCGGCACGATGCTGGTGGCGGCAATGATGGAAGATGGGGTCAACATCTGGGGTGATGGCAGCACTTACAAGGGCAATGACATCGAACGGTTTTACCGCTACGGCCTGCTGGTCAATCCCGATCTGCGCATCTACAAGCCATGGCTTGATCAGGCGTTCATCGATGAATTGGGCGGCAGGGCCGAGATGTCGGCGTACCTGAGTCGGGCCGGGTTGGAGTATCGCATGTCGGCAGAGAAAGCCTATTCGACCGACTCAAACATGCTCGGCGCAACCCACGAGGCTAAGGATCTGGAGTTTCTCGATCGGAACGTGACCATCGTCAATCCGATCATGGGTGTGCCCTTCTGGCGCCCAGAGGTGCCAATCGAGTATGAAGAGGTGCGGATCGCCTTTGAAGAGGGCTTCCCCGTCGCGATCAATGGCGTGACGTTCCGCGATCACGTCGAACTAATGGCCGAAGCAAACCGGATCGGTGGCCGCCACGGTCTTGGCATGAGTGATCAGATCGAGAACCGCATCATCGAAGCCAAGAGCCGCGGCATCTACGAGGCGCCGGGCATGGCGCTGCTCTTCATTGCGTATGAGCGGCTGGTGACCGGGATTCACAACGAAGATACTATCGAGCAGTATCGCGAGTATGGGCGCAAACTTGGTCGCCTGCTCTACGCTGGTCGCTGGTTTGATCCGCAGGCGATGATGCTGCGCGAGTCGTTGCAGCGCTGGGTGGCGCGTCTGATCACCGGTGAGGTGACAATTGGGCTGCGTCGCGGGAATGACTACTCTATCCTCGATACTGCTTCACCCAATCTGACCTACGATCCCAGCCGCCTGACCATGGAGAAGGGCGAGGCGAGCTTCACGCCGCAGGATCGGATCGGTCAGTTGCACATGCGCAATAATGACATTGCCGATACCCGCAAGAAGTTGATGGTCTATTTGCGCGCAGGTCTGCTCGGCGAGAGCGGCGTATTGCCGCAGCTCACTCCGCCGGCGACTGATGAACCGGCTGCGGGGTCAGCGAGCGAATAGGCTGCCAATGTTGGCCTGATTGCAGGGTGCGCTAACCATCGTTCGCCCTGACTATGCGTTCGTAGCGACGTTGCCCGGCAACGTCGCTACAGATTCTGTTTTCAAGCATTTCAGCGCATAGCGGTAATACTGACGCATCACCGTGTCTGGGCGGTTGCCAGCATTGCCA
>FWWL01002263.1_pt1 | contig 41106 bp, 36 predicted proteins | sample 2228331 | NCBI WGS metagenome assembly FWWL01 (sample SAMEA103939775, study PRJEB20133) | metagenome
ACTTCCTCTTGTTGTAGGAGACATACATGGCTATCCAATATGTAAATGTCAATATAAAAAACAATAATTAGTGGCTACAAGTATATATTGAAGTGATAAGTTAACAATGTTAACTGGTTAGAGCAGAGAGAGGGTGGAACATCCGAATTAATTAGACTTCAGCTCAGAGTTGGAAAAGGCTAAGGGCCTTGTTTGTATAGTAAGACGTGTCTTTTTAAGGAATTAGCCTAAGGCAACGTCTAAGATCATCATTATTGTAAAGCCAAAGATGGCTCCCATTGTGGCCCAATCCCCATGGCCTCTGGATTGGCTTTCAGGTATTACCTCCTCCACCACAACATAGATCATTGCTCCTGCAGCAAAGGAGAGCACAAAAGGCAGGATAGGGTTTGCCATCTCCACAAACAGTACCCCAAAAATTCCCCCCAGGGGTTCTACCAGGCCAGAGAGTTGCCCATAGAAGAAGGCCTTGCCTCTGCTCATATTGTCCTTCAGCAGGGGGAGGGATATGGCAAGGCCTTCAGGGAGGTTTTGTATCCCTATACCCAAGGTCATTGCTATGGCGCTACCAAAACTACTCTCCCCAAGGCCTGTGGTGCCAAAGGAGACCCCCACTGCCATTCCTTCTGGTAGGTTATGGATGGTAATGGCCAGTATTAGGAGTGTGCTTTTCTTTAAGTTACTTTTGATCCCCTCTGCCTGGGAAAGGGGTAGACCTAGGTGCAGGTGGGGTAGAAGCAGGTCTATTAATCTCAAAAACAATGCCCCAGATAAAAATCCAGTGGAACTCACAAGCCATGGCTTCAGGCCCAGGGTATGGCTTATCTCAATGGCAGGGTTCAAAAGGGACCAAAAGCTTGCTGCTATCATAACCCCTGCTGCAAATCCAAGGGCAGTGTCCAGTAACCTTGGGCCTGGTTCCTTCTTTAAAAATACCATAAAGGCGCCCACACAGGTCATGGCATAGGTAAAGGAAGTGCCAAGTAATGTGGAGAAGAGGGGTGAGGTCTTGAGATCCATCTATACTAAGTTATCCCCACTGGTTACCTTAAAGAATATCTCTTCCAGGTTTTTTGCACTTCCAAATCCCTGGATGAGTCTGTGGGTCTCATCCTTGATGAGTAAGGATCCTTTATCAATCACCCCTATCTCTGTACAGATCTCTTGGGCCAGGTGTAGGGAATGGGTGGACATAAAGACCGTCTTGTTTTTTCTGGCAAGGTCCAGAAAGACCTCTTTAACCAGTTTTGCACCATAAGGGTCCAGTCCCACGAGGGGTTCATCCACAATCACCACCTCAGGGCTGTGCAAAAGGGTCCCAAGTATGATAAGCCGCTGCTTCATACCATGACTAAAGTTTTCAATGAGTTCATCTTTCCACTCATATAAGCCGAAGGTGTGAAGGAGCCTATCAAGGTCCCGTTGAAATTGGCCGTCTTGCCTGATCCCATAAAGCCCACATATGAAACGTACAAACTCCGTTGCCGTGAGTTTCTCGTATAGATACGGTCTGTCTGGTATGTATCCTACTATGGATTTAGCCCTTTCTGGCTCCCTTTGCACATCAATGCCACCGATCTGGATCTTCCCTGAGGTGGGAGTCAGTATCCCCACCATCATCTTTATGGTGGTGGTCTTTCCAGCTCCATTGGGTCCCAGGAATCCAAAAATAGAGCCCTTTTGTACCTCCAGGCTTAGATTGTTAACGGCTGTGAGGTCTTTAAACCTCTTTGTGAGGGAGATTAACTTAATCATACTCAAATCCCAATACCTCTATCTCCACTTTTCCCAGCATACCCACCAAGAGACTGGATACCTCAGGGCCAGGCAGTGAATCTGTTAAGTGAAAGAGCCTTATGTGGGTCACATCGCAGGGCATCTGATTTAAGGAGGGATCAATGCTGACCCATGTGCCAAAAAATGCCTCTGTCCAGGCATGGTAAAAGAACTCTCCTTTATTGATGCAAAGGCCCACCACTACCCTGGCTGGGATGCCACTTGCCCTGAGAAGCGCGGTTAACAGGGCTGCATGTTCGTTGCAATCCCCTGCCATCTGTTCCAATGTAGTGAGGGCACTGGGGATGGATACGGTCGGCCTCTTTTCCACCCTGGCATAGACCCAGGCAAGGAACCTTTTGGCCACCTTTATAGGGTCTTTCTCATTGCCAGAAAGGGACTCTGCCAGGTCTTTTATCTTTTTTGAATCGCTCTCAATGCCAGGCCCTGGTCGCAAGAATCCGGCCGTGTCCACTTCTGCTTGAGATAATCCTTCGGGGGAACTGGGCACCCTTTCCCTGGTGATCACCCACACATCTCCTTTTCTCCTTTGTCTGTGGTCCTCTGGGATCAGATCCCCACCTTTTATCCTTAGCTCAAGCCTTGACAACCTCTCTTGGGCTACAATTTTTTTCCCTTTTGGTCGTATGGCATTCTGAAACACCAGGTCCTTAGAGGATACAAGGCCAGTGGAGGCCAAGGCCTTGGAACTCCTTGTTATGGTCAGACCCATAAGCCCCTTTTCCTTGACCACCTCCTTTTGGGCATCCAGATACATGAGGACCTTTGCCCCCATTATCTCTGCCTCCACAAGGGTAACCTCCAATTGCCTATCCATAATCTCCAGGGTCTCTTTACCCAAAACCTTTAGGGACATGGGGAGGGGCTTTAGGGTAATGGGATCCAGTAGGATCAAATGGTGGGCCTCATTGGGCGTGATGGGGAGGTTTTTTAAATAGGAACGGAGCCCTCCACTTATCAGGATAGGGGAATCAAAAGGAAACCTGTATTCCTTTAAGGAACCTGGTATACCTGCCTGTACTACCAGCTCTTTTCCTACTGCCTTACCCCTTACAACAAAGGCATATACTCCGCTTTGAAAGCGAAAGTAGAGGTCCTTGGGCACGAAAGATTCCTCAAGGATGTACCTTCCCAAGATAACAACAGGCTGTTGTACACCCATGAAAGAGAGGAGGAGGAGGGTTCTTTCCTTTATTAAAATACCTTTGTCCAAATCCCAGACTTCTTCGCATCTATAGCCTATTTTTCTGTTATCCATGTGTATTTCATACCACATCTCTTTTTTGTTCCTTCTTCCTTGTCCCTCATCAAAGGCAGTGGTACTTTCAGCCTCTGGGTCCTGGGATGAGTTCTCCAAATATACAAGGAATAAGAATATCCAAGATATAAAGAGTAGTGCCCCGATGATGATCAACGCCGGGGGACTCAGTTTTCCCATGGGGGCTTTTTTGGGGGGTTGAGGCCGGCTCTAATTTCAATTACATCTTATACTTCCCAAAGTCCTCTGGATCAAGGCTCTCCAAGATCTCTTGCCAACCTTTTGCCCTCTCTGACTTTTGCCTGGGCTCTTGACTGGATTCCACCTGCATGGACTTCCTAAGGACCTCGTCGGAGACAAATATGGGGGCCTTTACCCTAAGGGAAAGGGCAAGGGCATCACTTGGCCTGGCGTCCATGGTAAATACCTGTCCATTGAATTCGTAGTGGATCAATGCATAATAGGTATTATCCCTGAGATCGCACACCTCCACTTTCTTTACCTTCACACCTAAGGTATCTAAGAAGTTTTTTAAGAGGTCATGGGTCATAGGCCGGGCAAATTTGATGCCTTCCAGCTCGCTGGCAATGGCTGTTGCTTCCAGGAGGCCAATCCATATGGGGAGTGTTTCTTCCCCATCTATCTCCTTAAGTATGACTATGGGACTGTTAGTCACAGGGTCCATTGTGATGCCTGATATATACATTGGTCTATACATGGCTACCCCTCCTTCTATTGCTCTACAATTCTCAACCAGGTTATCCCCTTTGTCAACAAAAGTTACTGATGTGCCAAAAGACTATATCCTCCTGGCCAAATAGGAGAGGTTCTGGTGGATCTACCCTGGGTGCAAAACCCTTTTAGCAGCCCTTAAGACATAAGTGTATTGGGCCTGCTGTGGATCAGGCAAATGAAGTTTCTGTGCCTATCATAACGCGGTCAGGCAAAAAACTCCTTTATGACTACCTGCACTTCCACACCGGTGTCCTCTTTTCTAAAAAGGCGCAAATGCCTTCCAGGGCATCTTCAGTGGAACAAAGCCTTGCAAAGGCCTCATTCATAAAATCAAAGGCATTTTGATATGTCATATCCTCGGCCACATAATAGGCGCGTTTTGCTATCTGGAGGGCTATTGGACTCTTTTTTGCGAGCCTCATTGCCCAATCCATGGCCTCCTGTTCCAGTTCATGGTCTGAAACTACCCTATTAATAAGGCCGATCCTTTCTGCCTCCTTTGCAGGGATCAGTTCGCCAAAGAAGAGCAATTCCAGGGCCCTTTTCCTCCCCACACTCCGTACCACAGGGACCACCGGGCCTATGCAATTCAGGCCCACATTGATGGCAGTTAGTCCAAATCTGGAAGACTCAGAGGCAATGGCCAAATCAGCTGCAGCCACAAGGCCAGCTCCGTTGGCAGCAGCCACACCATGGACCTGGGCTATAACAGGTTTTGATAGCCTGGATATCAAGACCAATGGGTCTTCCATCAGTTCTATCCAGGATCTGTAATCCATTGTGGACTTGCCCTTGAAGTCGGAGACATCTATTCCTGCACAAAAGGCCTTTCCCGCACCTTTGAGCAGGATAACCCTCACCTCTTTCATTTGGTCTAGCTCTTTTAGAGCCCTGGAAAGCTCCAAGGCCAACTGAGGTGTGAAGGTGTTAAGCTTCTCAGGCCTGTTTAGTGTTATTGTTCCCACATGGTTTTCCTTTACCTCTGTTAAAATGGTCTCATAGCCTTCCATTTTTGCCCCCTTTTTCCAACTTATAGATCTAATAGCATTTTTGCATTCTCATATAATATGGCAGTTTTTGTGTCTTCCTCCAAAGGTAATGACAGTATTTGTTTCACATTGGCCTTGATATCAATTATGGCAGGCCAGTCAGAACCAAACAGGACCTTTGATGCCACCTTATCCAGTTCCGGGAAATATTCCAATAACTTCTTTGGTGGAAGACCAGTTACATCGATATACACATACCTGTGCAGCCTTGCCAAAGTAAAGGCCACATCATACCAGAACCCCCTTCCACCATGGCATAGGATTATCTTTAGGCGAGGAAAATCCACTGCCACATCGTCCAGGTGTATAGGGTCACTATATTTCAGCCTGGCACCTGGAAATACAGAAGTTCCTGTGTGGAACATAATGGGTATGCCCAATTCTTCTGCCCTTGCATAGAGGGGGTATAGCCTTGGGTTGTTGGGGTAAAAGTGCTGATAACTGGGATATAGCTTTATGCCCCTATGGCCCATTTTTAAGGCCTCGTCCAAAGATTGGGTGAGGCTGTTCGTAAAATAGGGGTTTATGTTGGCAAAGGGGATCAGCCTATGGCTAACCTTGCAAAATTCTGCCACTTCCTTGTTGGAAATTGATCCCGTTACAATGGGATTGGTTTCTGCCAGACATACTGCATACTCAATCTCTTGACTGTCCATGTACTTCAGGAATTCCTTAGGGGATAAAAGTAGGGAGTCAAGATAGGTCTTTGGATCCGGGATAATCCCTTTCATCCAATCCAAGAACCAGGGCTGATACTGGTCGGCCTTGGTTATGTGCATGTGAAAGTCTATGACACGCATAATATTTTAAATCTGTTTCATCATGGGATGAGTTTGGCTTTTACAAGATATTTAGTAAAAAGGAAATCCCTTTCTTTATATGTTGAGGATATTTTTCTAAGAAACTCTATGGTGCCCTGCCAAGATTAAATATTTAAAAATTAGCCTATAATTTTTTGAGGCCGCACTAATTAAGTTATTGATTACAGGGGATGGAAGTGTATAATAAATTTTAAAGGCCTAAGGTTAAGAGTACTTACCCACCCAAGAAGTCCCGGCCTTCTTGCCGGGGGAATGGAGGTTGCCATGAGCTCAAGGGAGACGTTCCATGGATTATCTTCAGAGTTTGTCAGAGACTTTATGGCAATGGGCTCACAGGGAGAATACAAAAAAGGTACCGTGCTTTTCAAGGAAGGGGATGATGCTGAATATCTCTATATCCTGGTAAAGGGGAATGTAAGCATCAGCATTGGAGAGTCAGGACCAATGGTATATACTGTGAGCCATCCAGGGGAGGTGTTTGGTTGGTCTTGCCTATTGGGAAGGTCACAGTATTCTGCAACAGCTGAGTGCAAAGAGGACTCCACTTTAATAAAGATAAGGGGAGACCAGGTAGAGGCCTTTTTGGAGAAGGATGCCAGCAAAGCCGCCCATTTATTTAAAGATCTTGCAAAGATATTGGTTAATAGGTTATTACAGGCATATAGGATAATCACAGATATCTCCAGCACTGCCTCTATTTCCTACGGTTCTGGACAGGTTGTTCAATTGGACAAGGCAGAATGAACCATTTAGGGGCCCGATAAGATGAATTTCGGGCCTCTTTTTTTTTAGAAAACTCTCTGGCTGAACTTACAAGATACTCAAACAAAGAATGAGTATTGTAGGCAAATGAACTTTTTCACCTTCTGCAACACTGGGACAATATTAAGTACACGGAGGCTAGAAGACTGGGTCATAAGAAAAAAATTAGTAACGAGTAAATAACCCTGAATCTAAAACTTTAATTTCAAAAGGGGGGTGATTTGTTACTGCACTGGAAACTGCGAAATTTCTCGATTCGCCTGAAATGGCAAGATGGCTTCTCTATAAGTTACAATAGAAACAATCCTTAGCCATGGTGGTGCAGGAGTGCAAAAAGAGGTGTCATTTCGACCAACAAAGTGAGAAGAAATCTTATGGCAGTGCAGGTTTCGAGTTTAAAGCCCCACGGGGAGACTCTTCCTTAGCTGAAAACTACAGGATTTCTCGCTTCGCTCGAAATGACAGAGGGGGTGGGTCGAAATGACAAGGAGGTGGCTCTGAATGACGGGGGCTGGGAGGAAATCACAGGCCGGTGACTCGCAATGACAAAGATTTCTCCCTATACTATTCTTCCACTTCGTAAGTGTAACACTTCGTAAGTGTAAAATCATAGGCAGGCATTGCCTGGAGTTGGTCGAGTCATCTCCGGCAGTGATAGTAAAAACAATGGACTAAGCTTTAGCACGGATTGTCATTTCGACGAACGAAGTGAGGAGAAATCTTAAAAGAGTGCAAGTTTCAAGTTAAAAGTTTCAAGTTTAAAGACGCACCAGAAGGATCTTTACTGCAGTGGAAACTACAAGATTTCTCGCTACGCTCGAAACGGCGGATTTCTCGCTACGCTCGAAATGACAGAGGGGTAGAAATGACAGAAAGGGTCCCTGGAAATGAGAGAAAAGTTATCGGCACTACAGCATGAAAAAACTTGTCATTTCGACGAACGAAGTGAGGAGAAATCTTAGCACAGTGCAAGTTTCAAGTTTAAAATTTCAAGTTTGAAGATAACAAAAAGTATTCTAACTGTGGTGATAAACTTCAAGATTTCCGCTTCGCTCCAAACGGCATATTTCTCGCCGCGCTGGAAATGACAGGATGGGGGTGAAATGATATGGGAAGGTTGAAATTAAAAGGGTTTTACTAGAGAGGACTGGAGAAATATTGGCACTGCTGCGTAAAGAGAATTGCTATTTCGACTAACGAAGTGAGGAGGATCCTTATATGATGCTGAAATTTTTATATCTACGTCCTGATAGTGCAATAAGGAAGGTACATCCCATTTCACATGTTATAGGATGATACTATAATTTCCATTGACAGATAAAAGACCCCGCTATAAGAACTTATCCAAACACCCCTGGCCTGGGAGGTCATTAAAACATGACTATTGGAAAGAGAATAGGTTTGGGCTTTGGGTTGGTACTGGCCTTTTTAGCTGTATTGGCCATTGGTACCTATTGGAGTATCGGCCAACTTGTTTGGGAATCTGGCAAGGTAATAGAGAGCAAAAAATGGCCCTCTGAGATTGCTGATCTGAAACTAAAACAACTAACCTGGTTCAATGCTGCTTCAGAATATGTGGCAAATCCCACCATGAAGACACTAAATATCCCCACTGAATTTGATAAGACACCTGTTGGCATGTTTCTCACAAAAAAGGAGGATTTCTTAAGATATTTCCCAGAGTCCTCTTCAATGTTAAAAGAGATTGAAGAGAGCAACAGAAAACTCCTTGAGCTGGTAAAGGGTATATCATCTGTGGAAAGAAAGGAAAACACAGGTCTTAGGAGATACCTTCTTCAGACAGTGCTGGCTGATCATAGAAAATACTATGAAAATCTGGCCACAGAATTAGGCAGGGAATTGGCCGGACTCACTAACTACCAGATCTTAACCAAGTCCGTTGTGCAATCAGCCATATCCATCATAAAAGCCATAGCAGAAGACCCTTCCCTGGGTAGCATAGAACAGCGCCAAGAAATGGCAAAAAAGGCGGTGAAGGCCTTAAGATATGGCCCTGAAAACAAAGACTATATCTGGATCAATGACCTACATCCCAAGATGGTGATGCATCCTTACAAACCAGAGCTGGACGGTAAAGACCTAAGCACCTTTGAGGATAAAAAGGGTAAAAAACTATTTGTAGAGTTTGCCAATGTTTGCAAAAAGCAGGGTTCAGGCTTTGTCATGTATTATTGGCCAAAGTATGAGGGCAAGGAGGCTGTTCCCAAGATCTCCTATGTGGAGCTCTTCCAGCCATGGGGATGGATCCTTGGTACCGGGGTGTATCTAGATGAGAGAAATGAGGCCTTGATGAAAAGGGCCCAGGAATTTGAGGCAGGGAAAAATTTCGTGTTTTTGTCCCAATTAAAGGAGTGGAGGACTTATGACAATGAACAAATGCTAAAGTGGGCACAGAGTATGCCGTTACTCTCAAAATACCTCCCTGAGTTTGAAAAGATAAATAGCCAGTTAAGGGGCTCTGCCAGAAAGATTGAAGCGGCTGTGGCAAAACTTGCCATAGAGGATGCCCTGAGTGAACTTGACCTTGTTGCAAGAACGAGCGTTGAAAAACTTGAAAAGATGGTTTCCGAAATAGTCATAGAAGAGACAAAATTTAGAGATCTCAATTATCAGGTGGAAGAGACTTTTAGTAAACAAGTAGTTCCACTATCTCAAAGGATTTCCACAATAATTGGAGAAATAGAAAAGACTGTTTCAGGAAAAGCTGTAACCGAGGCAAAGATTGTAGAATCAGCTTCAAAAGTAAGAACATTCATTGGGATTTTATCAATTATAGCTATTATTATCGGCATTTTTATTAGTTTTTATCTTACAAGGCGTATTAATAATGTTTTGATAAAAGTTTCAAATGATATGAGTGCATCAGTATCTCAGTTATCAGAGGCATCAGTTTCCATTGCAAACCAAAGCCAATCCCTAGCAGAAGGTGTTTCAAGCCAGGCATCATCTGTACAGGAGACAGCTTCTTCACTGGAAGAGCTTGCCAGCATGGCCAAGCAAAACTCCCAGTATTCATCAGAGGCAAACCTCCTTGTCCACGAGACCTCCAAAGCTGTGCAACAGGCCAACGAAGCCATGGCAAATCTTGTAAAATCTATCAAAAACATAGACAAGGCAAGTGAGGAAACGGAAAGAATAATCAAGACCATAGATGAGATCTCTTTCCAGACAAATCTCCTTGCGCTAAATGCTGCAGTGGAGGCGGCCAGGGCTGGTGAGGCAGGGGCAGGTTTTGCCGTGGTTGCTGATGAAGTAAGGGCCTTGGCCATGAGAGCGGCAGAGGCTGCCAAGAACACTGCTCAGCTCATTGAAAATACAAGGAGACAGGTGAGAGATGGTTCCCAATATGTAGCTAGTGCAGAGGAGACCTTTAAGATGGTTGAGGAAAAATCCAAGAGGATCACTGAACTTATCGGTGAGATAGCAGCTGCTTCCAAAGAGCAAGCAGAGGGCACGGCCCAGATTAACAAGGCGGTCTCAGAGATTGATAAAGTGATCCAGCAAAGTGCTGCAAGCTCTGAGGAATTCTCTGCCGTTGCTACACAATTAAATTCCCAGACCCAGATCCTAAAGGAGAACATCCAAACCCTGTTTACCCTTGTTCAGGGGGATAAAGGGGGGAAGTACCTTGAAGAAGCCAAGGTTTCACAAAAGAGTAGGCCTGAGCTTAAGCCACCTTTAGCATTACAAATGGAGGCCAAGAAACATCCTGAACAGAAAAGGACCTCAGGGAAAGAATCGGCAAAAGGGAGAGAATTAACACCTCAAGAGTTGATACCCTTAGATGACATAAAAGATTTCTAACTCATAGGCTGTTAGCCCACAGCACTTTATTGTGGGCTAACTAATACACAAAGCGTCCATTGGACCTCGTGTGTGATGCCCTATTTTTACACTTCTCCAACCAGCCAACACGCACTTCCTTGGGGGAATCAAAATCCGGTACATATGGCTTTATATCCAATAGTGGGGTGCCATCAAGAATATCCACATTCTTTACATAAACTAACCCCTCCTGGATCCTTTCCAGTTCCACCACTGAGATGCCGATGGGGTTTGGCCGCTTGGGCGCACGGGTGGCAAAGAGGCCCCTGGGTTCAGTATCTAAAAAAGGAATTACTTCCAAATCAAAGCCCTTGCTCTGGTGAAAGAAATATATGAGGATGATGTGTGAGAACCCTTCCAGGTCCTTTAATCCACGCTGGTATTCAACAAAGACTTCCACAATACCCCTTACACCCCTCGCACCTGTGGGTTGAATAGGCATGCCCTCCAATTCCTTAAATGGTGTGTGTATTACTCCAATTGGCACAAATTGGATCCTTTCCATGTTACCCCTAAAACAAGGACAATTATACAAATTTTTATACCTATAAAAAAGCGCCCATACAGTCAACGGATTTCTATTTATTATGTTTACAATATAGATGTCATCCTATTTTTACTTGATTGCTGCGTGGCCCTGGTATTTTTAGGCCTTTGAGTAAATATATTTTAATAACCTCCAATCATTAAAAAATGTCCAAATATATTAAAGGCTGCTTTGCTACTAAACAGGTCTAATTTATTTTGCCATAGTTAAGTAATGTATACTTTTGAGAGGAATCTTTGTTAGTAAACATTTTGAAGTTAAACCAGTTTCTCATCTCTCTTAATAAACGACAAGTGCATACCAGTTTTCAATATGGCATCCACTATTTGTGAGGCATTTAGTTTTTTTAGAGTGGCATGATTCTTTTAAGATATGCTAAGGAACTATTTTTGGCAAGTTGGTTTTAAGTTGCTATAATTCTATCTAACTTTATTCTAACCAAAAGCAAGCATGAGCTTATTAAATTACATTTTAAGTACAATGGGCAGGGAAGGTCAATGATGAAGCCATATAAAAGTGGAAAACATTCAAAAATAACTTGAACCCTACCTCAAGGGGTAGAGTCCCTTTTTCTTATCCCAGCTCAAAGATTCTTGGCCCTCCATCAATGGGTGGTAGTAAGATCTCCATTGAGGTCAGGGTACAGAAATGTCCTTGACATTATAATCAGTTGTGACTAAAGTGGAGAGACATTAAAAAAAATTCTAAGGAAAGGATGTGATAACCATGCTTTGCACAACAGTAAAACAGGGTATTGATTGCGCATTTATGAGCAACAAAGGCTGCCAATTTGTAGGTGGCAGGTGTAAGCCCATCGTAGATGAATGCGATGGCTGCCAGAAGATTATGGAATTTGAAGGTCAGAAGTTCTGCATGAGTTTCCCCGATCCCTCAGCCAAATGGCGCGTGGGAAAATGTAACATGGCCACACATATTAAAGAGGCGCCAAAGGTTGTCCAGCAAAAGCTCAACCCTTTAAAGGCATCCAAACGGCAGGCCAGAGGCTAGAGTTTTGCTCAGTTTTGTGTGCGCCAGCTATCTGACTAAATAAAGAAGATATTCCAGATTTCCCTTTGGGCCCTTTATGGGGGAAGGCAAGGTGCCTAATGTGGCCCAGCCTAGTTGGGCAAAAGATAGCTTTACCTTTTCCAGTGCCTGAAGCCTTAGGCTATCATCCCTGACTACACCGCCTTTCCCCACAAGTGACCTTCCCACCTCAAACTGGGGTTTTACAAGGGCTATGAGGGGTGATCCAGGGGGGAGTATCTCTGTGAGTGGTCTTGCCAGGATACAAAGGGAGATAAAAGACACATCCACAGTGGCGCCATCTGGGACTATAGGAAGGTCCTCAGGTTTGAGATACCGGGCATTGGTCCTCTCCAATACTAAGACCCTAGGGTCATTTCTGAGCTTGGGATGGAGCTGACCATAGCCCACGTCAACACATATGACCCTTGCTGCGCCATGCTGTAGTAGGCAGTCGGTAAATCCTCCTGTGCTGGCACCCACATCTAAGAAGTTTTTACCTTCTATATCTATGTTAAAGTGTCTGAGGGCGGCCTCCAACTTGATGCCTCCTCTACTTACATACCTTAGGGGAGAGGCTATCTCAATTGGGGCGTCCTTGGGTATAAGGGTGCCGGCCTTTAAAATCCTTTCTCCAGAGACCCTTACATTACCTCCCATAATCAAGGCCCTTGCCTTTTCCCTTGTGGGTGCAAGGCCTTGCTTTACCATCAAAAGGTCAATCCTTTCCTTTGTCTGGCCTTTACTCAATGGGGGACCCTCATGGTGCTGGTGGGTTCATCAACCCCAGTGCCTTTTCCGCTATTCCTTTGGGACTAAGCCCATACATATCCCTCAACTCCTGCAAGGTACCATGTTCAGTAAACCTGTCAGGTATACCCAGTAATTTAACAGAACAGTCCAAGGGACCAGAGGCAGCCAACCCTTCCAACAGGGCACTACCAAGTCCCCCTATTGCGGAATTTTCCTCCACAACCAGTATTTTTTTTATCCCTTTGCACAGGGAGATAAGTTCTGTGTCCAGGGGTTTTACAAACCTTGCATTTATTACCGTTGCCTCAATGCCTTTTTCAGCTAGGATGAGGGCAGCCTTCAGAGATGGATAAACCATGGAACCTATGGCCACAATCACAAGGTCCTCTCCTTCTCTAATTACCTCCATCTCACCAACGGGAACAGGTTCTGGCTCATCCATTAATTCTGCCCCATATCCCTGTCCCCTTGGATATCGTATGGCCACCGGGCCCTTTAAGCTTAGGGCTGTATAGAGCATCCTTTGGAGCTCTTGTTCATCCTTGGGGGCCATAATTGTCATATTGGGAAGGGCCCTGAGATAAGAGAGATCGAATTGGCCATGGTGGGTTGCTCCGTCCTCACCCACAAGCCCTGCTCTATCCAGTGCAAATATCACAGGCAGATTGGGCAGACATACATCGTGTATGATCTGATCATAGGCCCTTTGCAGAAATGTTGAGTAGATGGCTACCACGGGCCTAAAGCCTTCCACTGCCAGGCCCGCTGCAAAGGTCACTGCATTCTGTTCCGCAATGCCCACATCGGCAAACCTCTGGGGGAATCTTTCTGCAAAGAGAGACAGCCCGGTCCCCTCTTTCATGGCTGCAGTAATGGCAAATATCCTTTGGTCTTTTTCTGCAAGTTTTACCAAGGTCTCGCCAAATACCTCAGTATAGGATTTAGGAGACCCAGGATTTTTCAAAGCCTTACCGGTCTCAATCTCAAAGGGTCCTATACCATGAAAGATGGATGGGTCCTTCTCAGCAGGGGCATACCCCTTTCCCTTTTTTGTTAGCACATGTACCAGCACAGGGCCTGAAAGGTCTTTTATGTCCTGAAAGGTCTTAATAAGCTGATCTATCTTGTGGCCATTTATAGGGCCTATGTACTTGAACCTAAAGGCCTCAAATAGCATGCCCGGGGTAAACAGAGTAATTATGGAATCTTCACTTTTTCTTATGAATGTGAGGATATTTTCTCCCACGCCAGGGATGGACTTAAAGAAGTTCTCCAGGTCCCTCTTCAGGTTGGTAAACCTCCTTCCCCTCATCTTTCTGCTCAAAAAGGAGGAAAATGCCCCCACATTGGGTGATATGGACATCTCGTTATCGTTTAGTACCACCAATAGGTCCCTTTCCACATGCCCTGCCATATTCAATGCCTCAAAGGCCAGCCCTGCTGTCATGCTGCCATCTCCTATAACAGCTATAACCTTCCCCTCCTTTCCTGTAAGGGCCCTGGCAGTACTCATGCCAAGCCCAACAGAAATGGAGGTACTGGAGTGGCCTGTGTCAAAGGCATCATATATACTTTCTGATCTCTTGGGAAACCCAGCTATCCCTGCAAACTTCCTCAGGGTATGGAACCTGTCTTTCCTCCCTGTTAAAAGCTTGTGGGTGTAGGATTGATGCCCCACATCAAATATTATAGTGTCCTTGGGTAGATCAAACACATAGTGCAAGGCAATGGTGAGTTCCACAACCCCCAGATTGGGGGCAAGGTGGCCACCGTTCTTGGAGACCACCTCAATTATTACTTCCCTTATTTCCTGGGCCAGTTCCTCTAGTTCTTGGATGGAAAAGGACCTCAAGTCCTCTGGGCCTTGGATGGTGGACAAGATTCTCCCAAGCTTTATCATGACCTTCTTTCAACCATATATAGTGCAATTGCCCTTAAAGGGTCTGCCTCGGTTCCAAAGATACTTAGGCTTTGTATGGCCTCTTTGACCAGGTTTTGGGCCTCTTCCTTTGATCTCTCCAAACCCAATACCTTTGGGTAAGTGGCCTTGGCTGACTTTTCATCGCTCATGGCCTCCTTGCCCATGGTCTCTGGATCACCTTCCAGGTCCAAGACATCGTCCCATATTTGGAATGCAAGTCCACAAAGCCTCCCGAACCTCGCCAAATGCCCTATCTCTTCCTCTGTGGCCCCGCAGACAATTGCTCCGCTCACTACAGATGCCTGGATTAAGGCCCCTGTCTTGTGTCCATGGATGAACCTCACTGTGTCCAGATCCACATCTTTGCCTTCTGATAGGAGATCAATTGCCTGACCACCCACCATGCCCCTGTACCCAGAGGCAGAGGAGATTATATTGATCACCCTGAGTAGCCTTTCTGGCTGAAACCTCATCACTGTTTCGGGATGGCTAAGTATCTGGAAGGCCTCTGTAAGCAGACCATCACCGGCCAGGATTGCCATTCCTTCCCCGTATATTACGTGGTTGGTTGGCACCCCCCTCCTGAGGGTATCATTGTCCATGGATGGTAGATCATCATGGATGAGGGAATAGGTGTGGATCAGTTCCAAGGCACAGGCTATGGGCAAGACATGTTGGGCAGTTCCACCCACTGCCTCTGAACCGGCTATACATAAAATAGGCCTGAGCCTCTTTCCCCCTGCAAAGAGACTATACCTCATGGGATCTAGGATTTTTTTTAAATAAGGCAGGTCCCCGTCGGGTAAAAGGGAATCCAAGGCCTTGTCCACCAAATCCCGTCTATTGTTCACATAAGACTTTAAATCAAAACTATTAAATATCACTTTTCTTCCTCTGGAGGCTCCAGGAACGGCTCTTCTTTAACCTGCCCGGCTTCTCCTTGGATGAGGATGGTTACCTTTCTCTCAGCCTCATTTAATTTTTTCTCACAAAACCGCACTAATTCCATACCTTCCTCAAATAACTTTAAACCGTCTTCAAGCCCTATATTCCCAGACTCCATTAGCTTAACTATCTCCTCTAGTCTTTCCATTGCTTTTTCGAATTTTATTTCTTCCATAAGATCCTCTCTCTATATTCCCATTCCATTAAATTAATAATTTGTGTGGCAAGAGGCCGATAACTAGATCAACGCCTAGTATTTTTCAACCTCACAACATATATAAAAACAATAATTACACAAGCCATTACCAAGAACAGGGACGACTTTTTTAAATAAAGCTCCACCAGTTCTTGGTTATGGCCCACAAAAAAGCCTATATACGTTAGAATGGTTACCCAGATCCCTGCACCAAGGGAGGTAAAAAGGCAAAATACAAACAGGGGCATGCCCAGGAGGCCAGCAGGTAATGATATATACTGCCTTATTCCTGGGATTAACCTCCCTACAAATGTGCTGATATGGCCGTGTCGCATAAAAAAATCTTCGGATCTTTTCAATGAGGACTCTTTTATGAAGACATACTTCATGTAACGCAATAGTAATCTTCTACCCCATCTTGAGGCAAGATAGTAATTAAACAGGGCACCACCCAGGCTCCCTGCTATCCCAGCTAGGATGGCCAATACCATAGACATCTGCCCCCTTGCGGCTAAATAGCCTGCTGGCGGCATTACCACCTCACTGGGAAAAGGAAAAAAAGAAGACTCCAAGAACATCATCACAAAGATCCCTCCATAGCCTAAGGAACCCACTGTTTCCACTATCCACATTATTATTTCCTTCACCATCTACTCCAAGGGCTGTTATATCTGGGGAAATATTTTTAAATTGTACTAAAGGCAAGAAATTGTGGCAAGTGTTCAGAGATTTTTGAAATGTCATTATTGAAGAATGGAAGCTATTAGAAGGCAAGGGAAGCCACAGGGCCTGTTATTGACTTCCTTTTTAACCACTATTATACTGGTCTTGGTTTGCGCCTGTAGCTCAGGTGGACAGAGCAGCGGACTTCTAATCCGCGGGTCGGGGGTTCGAGTCCTCCCAGGCGCGCTTTTATATTTCTTGTTATTTCAAAACCTTATTCCCCAGCATCCATTCAGGGTTAGCACCTTTTATCCATTGGTGTGCAAGGGGAGCAATTTGTGATAATTCTTGTGAACAAGGATCTTCCAATTAGGCCTGTGGAAGCCCTGTGTTGTCTCCCATTGACAAACTCTGTTTAAACAAATATAGGCTGATAGCCCTTGGAAGGGTTGTATCCCATGGAGGTGGGCCCTGAAAATGGACTATAAGGAAGCCCTGGAGTTTTTGTACAGCCTTCAAAGATTTGGGATAAAGTTCGGGCTCAATGCAACCAAGAGCATACTGGATGCCCTGGGCAATCCCCATATGGGTAGAAGGTTTGTGCATGTGGCAGGGTCTAATGGAAAGGGTTCTGTTTGTACTTATATAAACTTTGTACTTATGGAGGCTGGATATAGGGTTGGGTTCTATTCTTCTCCACACCTGGTTAGCTTTAGAGAGAGGTTTAAGATAAACTGGCAGGATATAACAGAAAAAGAAATTGTCCGCCTGGTGGAAAAGATACAATCTGTGCTAAAGGATGGGGATCTCCCCACTTTTTTTGAGTTTACCACGGCTATGGCCTTGGATTATTTCAGAGCCCAATCCACGGATATCGATATAATTGAAGTGGGTATGGGAGGTAGACTGGATGCCACCAATGTGATTAAGCCCTTGGTGGGATTGATAACCAATATCTCCCTGGAACACCAAGAGTACCTGGGAAAGACATTGAGAAGAATAGCAGAGGAAAAGGCAGGGATCATAAAGGACGGAATGCCTCTGGTAACAGGGGTGACCCAGAGGTCTGTAAAGGATGTGATTGAGAGGGCTGCCTCTTCCTTGAAATCAACGGTATATCTCATGGGCAGGGAGTTCAGGGTTAAAAGACATGGTGATTATATTAATTATTACGGCCTTGGCTTAACACTGAAGGACATAGAACTAGGGCTCAAGGGTGGGTTCCAGTCAAGGAATGCCGGCCTTGCCCTCTGTGCCCTTGAATTACTCAAAGATCATGGTCTAAATATCAATGAGGAAGCCATATACAGGGGCCTAAAAAAGGCCACTTGGCCTGGGAGATACCATTTTATCTCAGAGAGGCCAAAGATATTACTGGACGGTGCCCATAACCCAGATGCTATGCGTAAACTTGCCATGGCTGTAAAAGGGCTGAGCTTCCAAAGGCTTATATTGGTCATAGGGATTATGGGTGACAAGGAAATAGACAGGATCTTAAGGACCATAGTACCCATGTCAGACTCTGTGATATTTACAAGGCCAAAGTACTATAGGGCAGCTCCACCAGAAAAGCTATCTGAGATAGGTTCAAATCTGGCAAAGGAAAGTTATGTGATTGACGAATTAGCAGATGCAATTAAAAAGGCAAAGGAAATGGCAATGGAGCAAGATCTGATATTAATAACAGGGTCACTCTTTACAGTGGGCGAGGCCTTGGCAATACTTGACCCTAAAACATACATACCAGATCCAGTTTAGATGAAAAGAGTCATTATAGCTTTAGTTATTTTTCTAATTTTCGCATTAGCAAATTTAGAAACATTATTTGGTAAAGAGTTTAAAATAGAAGAAGGCATTGAAATTAAAGCTGATAGGATTGTATATGATTATGAAAAAGATGAATACGAAGCAGATGGGGAAGTGGATATCAAATTTGACAGCAACAGGGTTAAAGCAGATAGAATTATATACAATAATGTATTCAAACAGCTTCAGTTGTTTGGTGACATATCACTGAAATATAAAGATGATCATATAAATGCTACTTATGCCATTTTAGACATTCATGATAATACTGGGACCATTGAAAATGCAAAGATGTTTTTCAAACATAGTAACCTTCATATTTATGGCACTGTGGTACAAAAGACAGGGCCAGAGACTTATGAAATCTTAGATGCCAAGATAACCACCTGCGATGAGGCAATTCCTCCATGGAGTATGACAGGGTCCAGGGTGAACATTACCTTAGAAGGGTATGGAAAGGCCTTTGATGTGGCCTTTAGGACTAGGGAGTATCCCGTTCTTTATACCCCTGTAATTATCTTCCCTGCAAAGACAAAGAGGCAAACTGGTCTGCTATTTCCCAGGTTTGGATATTCTTCTAATCTGGGCTTTGATGTGGAGGTGCCTTTTTTTTGGAACATAAGGCCAGACATGGATGCCACCTTTTATCAGCGATACCTTTCTAAAAGGGGTTATATGCAAGGCCTGGAGTTTAGATATGCTGCTACCCAGAGCTCAAAGGGGGCATTTATGCTTGATATTACAAGGCATGACAAGAAGGACCTTTACGACAAGGCACAGACAGACATAAGCCCGTATTATAGGGGGAATGTTTATAGATACTGGCTGAGATCAAAGGTGGATCAAGAATTGCCCACGGGGGCCTTTGCCCAGCTCGACCTTGATCTGGTTAGTGACCAGGATTATCTAAGAGAGCTTTGGCCCAGGGGAACCGGAGTTAAATACAGGCCAGAACTGGCTGATACCTTCTTGAGGCCAGTGGATCATAGGCTGGCCCCTTACAGGACCTCCACGGTGAGGGTTTCCAAGACCGATGGGGATAGGGGTTTTTATCAATTACAATCCAGCTATTTTCAAAGGCCTGAGCCTGAGTATAAGGGGCTTACATACGAGCCAGTGCTAAGCCTCTTTCAGTCCAGGTGGTTTAGGCAAAAGGGCCTCCCCCTTATTATATCAGTGGAATCTGAACAGAGGTTTATTACAAGGGAGGAAGATGGTAATGGCTATGAGGTACTGTTCACTCCCAAGCTCATGGCCCCCATATCCATTGGACCCTACCTAAACTTCCTTTCCTCCATAAGGTATGACCTTGACCTTTTGAAGGCGAAAGACCCTGTGAAGGAGGAAGAATATAAAGATGCAAAAGGAGGTTTTGTCTTTGCCAGTTCTATCTCCACAAACTTGATGAAGGACTTTGACCTGAAAGGCATTGGCCTTGATGTCATACGGCATAATCTGGTACCCAGGGTAGCATTGGAGTATTACCATTACAAAGGTGTCTCTGCCCTCAGCCCCTGGACAGACCTTTTTCAGGAATGGGATAGGGGAAAACAGGTTTCCCTGAGCCTGGAAAATTACTTTACCGGAGGATATCTTTCTACTCCATACAGGTTTGCCACTTTTAATATTACACAGGGCTATCTTATGGATTTAGGGGCCCATAGTTATGGTCATAAAAGGGATTTGAGCCCATTGGAGGCAAACCTGATCTTGACCCCGGTAAAGACAATTGACCTTAGAGGGGACCTGGCCTGGGATCACTCCCAGGGTAAGGTGACCAAGGGAGCCATTTCCATGGAGGCCACCTTTGATAGGGCCCATGGTAGGCAGGACAGTGTTATGGTGAGCTACCAGATGGAACATGCCAGTACCAAGACCATTAATCTCCAGCTAAACCTAAGCCTGCCCCATAACTTTATATTGGGTACAGACCTAAGTAGGGACCTAAAACAAAATGAGAACGTGGCAGCCACATACTATGTGGGATACAGACACCAATGTTATAGCATCCGATTCAGTGTGGATACCTCCCAAAGGGATACCCAGTGGGGACTTTTTGTGGAGCTCTTGGGGCTGGCAGAATTTGGTGGAAGACTGCCCTAATTCCCCCATAATAATAGTGAGGTGCCCAATAGGAGGCAATAGGGTGTGAACCAGTGGAGGTTGGGGCCTCCTTTCCCTTTCAGGAACCAAAACAGGACCCATAGGGCACCTAGCCCTGAGAAAAAGGCTGAAGAAAAACCAAGGACAAAGGCCCCAAGGGATATTCCTTCTTGATTGCCTTGGCTGAGTTGCAAGATCAAGGCACCAATAATGGCCGGAATAGAGGCAAGGAAAGAATACTTCCCAGCCATCTCCCTTTCCACACCCAATAAAAGGGCTGTCACAATGGTTATGCCAGACCTGGAAATGCCTGGTAGGACTGCTATGCCCTGGGCAATGCCTATAATTAAAGCCTGGAGGTAAGAGATCTTTTTTTGTTGAATTGGTTTAAATAAACTGGGTAACAACAAGATAAAGCCAGTTATCATTAGAGTAAATGCTACAAATCTTGGGGATGCAAAGATAAAGGCTGCCTTCTTTTCAATCAGCAAACCTATTATACCTGTGGGTATGGTGGAGATTATGATATTGATTAGAAGTGTTTTTCCTGTACCTGTCTCATCCTTTAAAAAAACTGTCTTGAACAACAGTGCAACTTCATTTTTTAAGAACAATACAACGGCAAATAGAGTAGCAACATGGAGTGTGATATCCAATAATAATTGTGGCTCTTTTATGCCAAAGAAATGCTGCAATATAACTAGGTGACCGGAGCTGCTCACAGGTAAGAACTCTGTGAATCCTTGTGCTAAACCCAGTAAAATAGATTGAAGGCCATCCAAGGTATTTATCCTTTCCTGATTCTATGACATTAGATTAAATATACAAGAAGGAGTACAGGGAAAACGCTGGAGATCTGCACAAGCATCATGGCCGTCTTTATGTCCCCTGGTGTGGCATCCTTAAGTCCCTGGCCAATCCATGGCTTTTCCTTTAGCCTTTTAAAATAGTAGCTTGGGCCTCCCAGCCTTACACCCAATGCCCCTGAAACAAAACTCTCTGGGTGGGCTGAGTTTGGAGATTCGTGCTTCAACCTATCGCTAAATGCAACCCTTAAGCCTCCTCTGAAGTCTAGGTTACAGGCAAGGCTGCCCAGTAACAAGAAAGGTATGGAAAGTCTTGCAGGGACAAAGTTCAGGCAGTCGTCCAATCGAGCAGATGCCCAACCAAAATCCTTGTATCTTTCGTTCTTGTACCCCACCATGGAATCCAGGGTATTGGTGGCCTTATAAAAGACCATTAAAGCTATCCCCCACACAACAGGATTAAAACCAGATAGCTTTCCTAAGATTGCACCCACCACATACCAAAATGTAGGGGACAAAAAACCATCTACAAAATTTTCTGCTACGGTCTCTATGGCTGCCCTGGATATGCCAGATTCGTCCAGGTTCTCCACATCTCTCCCCACAACCTTCTTTAACATGGATCTTGAACCATGGAGATCTCCTTTACTCAGATTTTCAAATATGGCTTTTACATGGACCATAAGGTCTTTTACTGCCAAAAGGCTATAACAAATAAATGTTGCCCATGCCCATAAGAGCCATGGCGTTATCTTTGAAAGACTTATGGATATTAAAAGTACAATACAGGGAAAGGCCAAAATATTGGTACAGGTAAAAATTATTCCTTCTTTTTTTTGCCCTTTTTTATAAAGCTTTCTTTCTAATAAGGAGGCAAAGTTTCCCATTATTCTAACAGGATGGAGTCTATAAACGGGATCACCTATCAATAAATCAAGAATATACGAACTTATAAAAATTAATATGGCCTCATGCACTTTATTTAGCCCAGCCCTTTTTATGGGATTTTCTAATGGAAAATAGCCCTTCTTATCGCCGATATCAAATGGCTATTTTCCTCTCTATTTTTAATGCCAATCCTTATGAAGCCTGCCTCTAATCCTTCAAAATTTCTGGCATCTCTCACAAATACACCGTGCTTATAGAGGGTTTCTAAAAGATTGTCCAGAGGCAGTTCTCCCAGCCATTTTAAAAGGAGAAAATTTGCTCCACTTTCATAGACTTGCCAGGTCTTCAATGCACTTAGCTCCCTGGCCAGATACTCCCTTTCTCTGGCCACCAATTCTCTTGTGTTCTCCTCATACTCCAAATCCTCTGCCAGGAGGGGGGCTATGAAATTGGCCAGGGCATTCACTGACCAAGGCTCTTTTAGTATCTTTAATCTTTCTATTATTGTGTCGTGGGCATAAAGCCCTCCCAATCTAAGGCCTGCAAGGGAATAAAACTTGGTTAAGCTATGAATAACTATCACATTTTCAGGAAGATTTGGGGTAAGGAATGTCTGGTCTTTAAAGTTAGTTAGGAACTGTATAAAGGATTCGTCCAAGATGAAGAACTTATCTGGGTACCTGCTGGTCAATTCCAGGAGGGGTTCCTTATCTAAGATGGTTCCTGTTGGGTTGTTGGGCCTGCAGATCCAAACTGCATCCACATGGTCCACAAGTGGAAACAGGTCTTTTACCTTTAGTATGGAGAAGTTGTCATTTTCGTCCAATGTTACAGTCATTACTTCTGCTCCAGCCAGCCTTGAGGCCCTTTGGTAGTCGTAATAGGTGGGTGAAAATATGAGGCATGTCTTAAACTTTAAGGCCCTTGGAAGGAGGTATATAAACTCAGTGCTTCCATTTCCTCCAAGGAGCATATCCCTTTTTAATCCAAATCTCTTTTCATAGAATTCAACAACTCCGTCTCCATCTATGGGAGGGTAGTGGGGGATGAGAGAATAAAATACTTCCAATGCCTTTGTAATACATCTTGGTGGGCCCAGTGGGTTTAGGTTCACGCTGAAGTCTATAACCCTATTAACCTTTAGACCCCGTGCCCTTGCAAAGGAGTCAGGGGCTCCTCCGTGTATCATTTTATCCTCCTGGTTTTATAATAAACGATGAGACCAGCAGCAGTGAAAGCTCTGTTATCTCATTGGAGGCACCTAAAAGGTCACCGGTGATACCTCCGTATCTTCTCATAAAATATCCCCTTAAGATGGCGAAGAGTAATAATGCAGTTAAAACCAACAAGAATCCCATAGGGTAAAAAATAAGGGAAAGGGTAAGACAATAGAGCAATGGGAAGAATATAGATCTTGGGCCTGCCCCTTTTACAAAGGGTTCTCCCATGCCTGATTCCTTCCTTGCATAGGGTAACGCCCCTATGAGGCCTGCCATCAAGGCCCTAGAGATGGCAGCTATTAGTACAAAGGACCATGCCCTATCACTGGCAATGAGGGCCTTTAGCCCGAGGTATTTTCCACCCAATATCAGACACACTGCCACCACCCCAAAGGCCCCCACGTGCTTGTCCTTCATGATGGCCAGTCTAGTTTCCGCTGAGTAGGCACCCAAGGAATCTGCCCAGTCTGCAAGGCCGTCCAGATGGAGGCCCCGGGTAAGGACAGTGGTGGAGGCCAAGATAAGGAATGGGCCCAGCTCATGGTAGGGGCCAGGCCACAATAGTTTGATGGCCTCCACCAGGCCAAGGGATATGGCGGCAACAACGGTCCCCACCAGGGGGAAGTAAGGGAGGGAGGCACCAAAGTCTTCCATTCCCTTGGGCCTGGGGGATGGAAGAATGGTGAGTGTGCGAAGGGCAGTCCAGAAGGACATCTATGCCCCAGGGGTTATGCCCATTTCTTCGAAGGTGGCCATCTCATTATAAATCTTTATTGCCCCTTCAATTATAAACATTGCCAGGGCAGCTCCTGTTCCTTCACCAAGCCTCATATCCAAGTTTAAAAGGGGCCTGATATTTTCCTTTTCCAAAAACACCTTGTGACCTTTTTCAAAGGAGCAGTGGCTAAAAAAGAGATACTCCTTAATCAATGGATTTAGTCTCATTGCTATCAGTGCCCCTGCTGAGGAGATAAAGCCATCCACGATGGTAATCAGCCTGTGGTAGGCCCCTCCAATACAGAGACCACAGATCCCTGCAAGCTCAAGGCCTCCTACTTTGGAAAGCACCTCAAGGGGATCAGTGGGATGTCCATGGAAGGCAATGGCCTTGCTTATGGTCTTAATCTTTTTATCCACCTCTTGTTCTGATAGCCCTGTACCTTTTCCTGTTACATCCTTTGGGTCACAGGGCAAAAGACAGCTAATCACTGCAGAAGAGGGGCTTGTATTGCCAATGCCCATATCCCCTGTGGCTATCATTGTTCCCTCTGCATTGGCGAATTCTGTGGCCAAGTCAAATCCCACTTGAATGGCCTTTTTTGCAGTCTCCAGGTCCATGGCAGGGGCATTGGCAAAGTTATTGGTACCTCTCATTAGATTGGCATGGACAAGGCCTGGGGTACCTCTTAGATCTGCCTTGACGCCAATGTCCACCACCTTTACCTCTGCACCTGAATGCCTGGCAAGGACATTTATGGCAGCCCCTCCCACCAGGAAATTCTTTACCATCAGCATGGTTACTTCTTGGGGGTAAGCACTTACCCCTTCTTCCACTATGCCGTGATCACCGGCAAATACAACCACCTGCTTTTTTTTCACCTTGGGCCTTTCTTCTTCTCTGATTGCCACAAACCTTGCTGCTATTTCTTCTAGAACCCCAAGGCTCCTCCTGGGCTTTGTCAGGTTGTCAAGCCTCTCCCATGCCCTCTCTTGCCACCTGTTGGACAATGGCCTGATCTCTCTCAGTGCATCTTCCCACTTCATAAAACTCCTCCCATTAATTAATGTTTAAAAAAAAAGGGTTCCACTGGTATCTCTACCAGTTGGAACCCTTTACCATCAGGTTCACAACCAGGGCCTTGGGCCCAATCTGGAGCAGTCGTCTTCTGGCTTACCTCACCTCTTGGCGCCTTCCCATACCGCTTTGGCGATACAGTGGCTCTCTGCCAAAAGGCCCCATTTTTGTGGGCAGAGGCTCACAGCGGCGGGACCGCTCCCGATTTTCACGGGATTCCGTTACTGCCCCAGACGGAATTTTCCTATCAGGGCTAATGGAAGATTTCAAGGTATTTTTTCCATGATAAGATTTTAGGGTAAATCCGGGGGTGTTAGTTTGTTTGCATAAAATTTCAGTACTTGAAAGAAAATCTATGGCCTTGAGAGAGTTCTATAATGTGTCTTATAAGGCTATCTATCAATAGATCCAGGAGCCTTTTCTGTGCCCTGGGATACACAAGCTGGGGTTCACCCCGTATGTTGGCCAGTTTTTTCAATAGATCCACGGCATCCTCTTGATTTCCAATGGCATCCACAAGGCCAAGGGTCAATGCCTCATTTCCAGTGAATATCCTTCCGTCAGCCAAGGCCCTGACCTTTTCCTTTTCCAAAGACCTTGCCTTGGACACATCCTCAATGAATTGCTCATGGATATCGCCCATGACTTTTAAAAGCATCTCTTTTTCTTCAGGGGTGAGGGCCCTGTGAGGAGAGCCCACGTCCTTGTATTCTCCCTTTTTTAGGACCTCCATTTCCAGTCCTATTTTTTTTAGGAGCTTCTCAAAGGTCATGAACTCCATTATAACGCCTATACTCCCGGTTATTGTTGATGGATTTGCCACGATTTTAGTGGCAGGGGAGCACACATAGTAACCACCCGATGCTGCAACGCTGCCCATGGAGGCTACAATAGGTTTCTCTTCTCTGGTGCGCAATATCTCCCTATATATCTCCTGACTGGGACCCACCCCTCCTCCGGGGCTATCCACCCTGAGTAGGATACCCTTAATACCTGGATCTTTCCTAAACTCCACCAACTGTTCCATCACACGGGTGCTTTCCAATATGGGCCCTACTATATCCACTACCCCTATCTTTTCCTTAAAGTAAAACCCCCTCTTCCCCCCTTCTTGCCCCAGGCTGAGCAGGGCAATGGCCAAGAGCATACCAAAACCTAAGAGGATAAAGATGGTGAGGAGGAATCTCTTCTTGGGGTATGACAAGGGCAAGGCTTGGACTATCCCCTATTTTTTTTCAATTCCATTAAAAGGAGTTCCCCCAGGGCAGATTTGGGTTCCACCTTGGGGATGTAGTTCTTGAGTACATCCTTGTTATCTGCCTCTTGGAGACGCCTTATTGATAGTCCTATTCTCCTGTTCTGGCCGTCGGCATTTAGGACTACTGCCTGGATAACATCATCCAGCTGATAATGGCTGGTGGGTTTGCCCTTCTTGTCCTTGCTGATCTCTGAGACGTGCACAAGACCTTCGATGCCTTCCTCCAGTTCAACAAAGAGGCCAAAGTCAGTGATATTGGTAATGGTACCTGTGACCCTGGTGCCAGGCTTGTATTTTTCCTCCACCCTAAGCCATGGGTCAGGTGTGAGCTGTTTTATCCCCAAGGAAAACCTCTTGTTTTCCTTATCTATGTTGAGAACAATGGCCTGGACACTCTGGCCCTTCTTATAAAGCTCTGATGGATGCTTGATCTTCTTGGTCCACGAGATGTCCGATATGTGCACAAGGCCATCAATACCTTCAGCAATGCCAATGAAGATTCCAAAATCAGTTACATTCTTGATCTTGCCTTCTATGATTGTGCCCACAGGATACCTTTCGGCCACCATATCCCAGGGATTGGGCTGCGTTTGTTTGATGCCCAGGTTCAGCTTTCTCTTCTCCCGGGATACCTCCAGGACAATGGCAGAGATCTCTTGCCCCACCTTTAATAACTGCCCAGGGTGTTTGATGCTCTTCACCCAGGACATCTCCGATACATGGACAAAGCCCTCTATTCCCTTGGCTACCTCTACAAAGGCACCATAACTCACCAGGGATACCACCTTGCCTCTCACCTTTGAACCCACCGGGTATTTTTCTTCTATATCCTCCCAAGGATCTGGAGTTAGCTGTTTTACCCCTAAAGAGATCTTTCCCTGTTCTGTATTATAGGAAAGTACCATTACCTTGATGGGGTCTCCAACCTTATAAAGGTCAGAGGGGCGGCCCACGCGACCCCATGAGAGGTCTGTTATATGTACAAGGCCATCCATGCCTCCCAGATCAACAAATATCCCATAATCCAGCACATTTTTGACCTTTCCCTCTAATATGACACCCTCTTTTAATACCTCCAAGAGCCTTTCCCTATTCTGACTCCTTATTTCTTCTAAAAGTATCCTCCTGGAGAGGACAACATTGTTGCGTTTCCTATTGTATTTCACGATCTTAAAATCGTATTCCTGTCCAAGAAGGGAGTCAGGCTCCTTTACAGGCCTGATATCCACTTGAGAACCAGGTAGAAAGGCAGGCAGACCAATGTCTACGGTATATCCTCCTTTTACCTTTTCCACAATCCTACCCCTTATGCTGCCGTTGTGATCGTGGATCTCCTTGATCTTTGCCCACACCTTTTGGGCCTTGGCCTTTTCTCTGCTGAGGACTATGACTCCCTCATCGTCATCCTTTTTCTCCACCATTACATCTACCACATCTCCCACCTTCACACTGACGGTGCCATCGGAATCCGTAAACTCCCGCAAGGGCACCTGCCCCTCTGACTTAAAACCAACATCCACCAGTACAAACTCATCTCCCACCTGCACCACAGTACCTGAGACTATCTCTCCTTCTTGGGGTGCCCTGAGACTTTCTTCGTATAATTGGCGAAAGTCCTCTGCTTCTTGAGGTTCTTGGTTCATTGATGCTTGCTGAATCTTGCTGTTTTCTGAAGACTCATTTTGTTGCTGGTTAAAAGGTGTTGTCTCCATAAGTTACCTTGCCTCCCTTATATTTATCAGAGATCTTTTTGCTAAAGTTTTGATATTCCTTTGTTGAACGACACAAGATCCACCTTATTGGATTTATTGATCCTTTCCAATATTATGTGCAAGACCTCATCAATTCCCAGGTTACTTGTATCTAAGATGTATGCGTCCTCAGCTGGTTTCAGGGGTGCTATTTCCCTGTTCATGTCATTTACATCTCTTTCCCTTAGTTTTTCCAGGACCTCGGAATATGATATGTCAATTCCTTTAAAAACTAGTTCTTTATAACGCCTCTCTGCCCTCACCTCTATATCAGCGGTGAGATAAAACTTCCAGTCTGCAAAGGGGAAGACTACGGTACCCATGTCCCTACCTTCAGCAACAATGGATCCCTTTTTTGCTTCCAGGCGCTGTAATTCCACCATCATCTCACGGACAGCCCTGTACTGGCTAATGTGAGATGAAAGCATGTCTATATCCGGGTCCCTTATGGCCTCTGTCACCTCAGCTCCCAGGAGGAAGACCTTGTTGTCATCCCCGAAATGAAAGGCAGAGGGAAACTCCTTTAAACAGGCCTCCATGTCATTGCCCACCAAAGGGTCAACCCCCTTTGATACAAACCACACAGCCAGGGCCCTGTACATGGCACCAGTGTCCAAATACCTTATGTGGAGACATGATGCCAGGGACCTGGCCACAGTACTCTTGCCGGACCCTGCTGGACCGTCGATTGTAATGACCACTCCTCTTTTTAGCAATACCCCAGTACCCCCTTGAGGGCACTTAAGAATTTATCATTCTCCTCTTTCAGTCCCACGGTCACCCTAATGTGGTCTCCCAGGCCAAAACTGGCCATGGATCGGATTATTACCCCTCGCCTCAGCATCTCTGAATAAACCTGGTCTGCATGGCCTTTGACCTTTATTAGGAAAAAATTGGTCTCTGAGGGCACGTACTCCAGACCAAGCCTTTCTATTTCTTCGTAGAGGCGCTTCTTCTCCTCCCTTATGAGTTTCTTGGTCTTAAAGACAAAGCCTTCATCTTCTAAGGCCGCTAGAGCTGCTTGTTGGGCAAGGAGGTTTACATTGAAGGGCTGCCTTACCCGATTCATGTAATCAGCAAGTATGGGAGAGGCAAAACCATATCCGATCCTTAGGCCTGCCAGACCGTAAAGCTTAGAAAATGTCCTGAACACGATTAGGTTTTCAAAATACTCCAATAACTGAAGGCCCTGGGCAATATTGGGGTCGTGGGCAAACTCAATATACGCCTCATCCAGCAATACTATGACGCCTTTACATAGGGCCTTCAAAAAATCTTCTAATTCCTTGTGAGAAAGGGCAGTCCCTGTGGGGTTATTGGGGTTACTTAGAAAGATCAATTTGGTGGCAGGGTCCACTGTGGATAGCAGCCTGTCTAAATCTATTCTGTAACCATTTAAGGGTACAGAGACCATCTCTCCACCTTGGGCGCTGACCATCTTTTGATAGATAAGAAATGTTGGGAAGGGCTGTAAGGCCTTGTCCCCAGGAGATAGAAAGGTCCTTACTGCTAGCTCTATTATCTCGTTGGACCCATTGCCCAATAGGATCTGTTGAGGTGGGATCCCAAATTTCCTTGAGAGTGCCTGCTTCAGATAAAAGGCGCTTCCATCGGGATACCTATTGAGCTTATGCAAAGACTCCACAATGGCAGCCACAGCCTTAGGTGAAGGACCTAATGGGTTCTCATTGGATGCCAGCTTTATGGGCCCTTTTATGCCTAGCTCCCTTTCCAGCTCTTCAATGGGTTTGCCAGGAGGGTATGGGGTTAATTTCTCTATTCCAGAATGGACAAGTCTTTTCATTTATCGTCCGATTACCTTTATACCCAGAGAGGGTAAAGTGCTTTATATAATATGGTTTCAGGCTTGTAAATAAGATTCTTTTGCTATCGGCTACTTTGTAACGTATTTTAGCTATTAAAAAAGCTAAGATGCACCCCAAGGCCATGCCCTCAGGCCACTTCTTTGCCCTCAATCCCTCCCATGGAGATTCAAGGCCCAAAGCATATGCCTTTTGTTCCGAAGCCGATACGTCTTGAACCCGGCTCTTTTTAAAAAGGCCTCAAGGGATTGTATATTTTGATACTTTAGAGGTCCTTCATGCACTTCCATTGCCATGTTATGTATTCTCCTTAGCGCCTGGCTACTTGCATTATAGAGGATCTCGTACTCGGAGCCTTCACAATCTAACTTTAATAGGTCACAACAATTTATATTATTCTCAGTTAAGACCTGGTCCAAAGTAATGCAATCAACCTCCAACTCTTCACATACTTCCTTATTTTTTGGGTAAAAGATCGATATGCCTGTTTGAAAATTCTCATCTTTATCAATGTATAGTCTTAACCTACCACTGTATCCTGCAACAGCCTTGTTAAAGCAGAGTATGGAGCTTATTTTGTTCATGGCCACATTTTTCAATAGCTGTTTAAAATTTGCTTCAAAAGGCTCATAGGCGTAAATATTGGCATTTGGCAGTTTTGAGATAGCAAATAAGCTAAAAAAGCCTACATTAGCTCCTATGTCAATTATTATAGAATTTTCTTTAAGCGGCCTTTTTAAGCCAATAAAATATGCATTATCCATAAAAATCTCTTTAAATTCACGATAGAGTCTCAACGGAACTTCTACTAATATACCTTTTCTAGTTCTAAACATGATAAAATCTTTTTTGGATAGACCAAATTTTAACAAAAAATGGAGGTACCAGTTTGATACATTGCTCAATAAATTTAAATATCTTATCATTAAAGAGCCTTTCTGTGGAGATGTAAAAAACGTGTAGCTAGCAACAAATATTACCTAAATCTTTTCTTAAGTAAAGTATTTTTGTAATAGATCCCAGAGTGAATCGTGGTTATTTCTAAGCTGGTCCATGCCACTTGGTTTTGATAAGAGATCTGCTGAAGGTCTTATAGTTAGCCCATAGGCTATTTTTCTGCCTCTAAAAAATAAGGATTTTGGTTTCTATTGGAGAACAATTACTATTAGTAATGTGGCTTAAATGAGGCTTGTTTTTGGGGCGTGGGCTGATTGGGTAATTGAAGGCCATTGGGAGGGTTTTTTGTCCTGTGAAAGGGTAGGGCAATTCAATGGGCATTGAATTAAGGTGAGGATTGGCGTAAGGATACCTAAGAGAACTTTAGGTGAGGTTTTAGGCATGGGCTATGCTAAAGATGTACTTGAGCTGGTGGGGAAGACCCCCCTTGTTCGGATTAACAGGCTAAATAAAAACCCCAATGTGGAGATCCTTGCAAAGTTGGAATACTTCAATCCAGGGGGCTCAGTAAAGGACAGGGCTGCCTATTACATGATAAAGGATGCTGAGGAAAAGGGCATCCTTCATAAGAAAAAGACAATATTGGAGGCTACCAGCGGGAATACTGGTATAGGGCTTGCCCTTGTGGCTGCTGTGAAGGGTTACAGGGTATTGCTCGTCATGTCTGAGAGTGTGAGCGAGGAAAGGGTAAAGATCTTGAAGGCCCTGGGGGCTGAAATCAAGTTTACCCCCGCCCATATGGGAACAGACGGTGCCATAGAATATGCCTACAGCCTTGCCAGAGCAGAGCCTGAGAACTATTGGCTGGCAGATCAATTTAACAATGAATCCAATTGGAAGGCCCACTACTATGGGACTGCCATGGAGATATGGGAGGATACAGGGGGCGAAGTGGATTACATAGTGGCCACCATGGGGACCACAGGGACCCTTATGGGCATATCCAGGAGGATGGCAGAGCTTGCGCCCCATATAAAGGTTATTGGTGTGGAGCCCTATTTAGGCCATAAGATACAGGGGCTTAAAAACATGAAAGAATCCTATGTGCCAGGGATATATGAGAGGTATAGGCTCCACAAGGTGATCCACATAGACGACGAACTGGCCTATGAGACAGCAAGGCGTCTGGCGAAGGAAGAAGGCATATTTGTGGGAATGAGCTCAGGTGCGGCCATGGCAGGGGCTCTGAAGATTGCCCAAGGTTTGGAGAGAGGGAGGGTGGTGGTAATACTCCCTGATACAGGGGAAAGATACCTGAGCACGCCTCTTTTTGTGGTGAAGAAGACCACAGGGGTAAGGCTTTTCAATACCCTTTCCAGGAAACTGGAAGAGGTAGTGCCCATAAAGGAACCCGGGATCAAGATTTATTGCTGTGGCCCAATCTTGAATGACTACCTTAATCTTGGCATTGCCCGCAGGCTAATTGTGGCAGATGTGTTGAGGCGATATCTGGAACAAAAGGGCTTAGAGGTAGACCTGAGCATAAACCTCACAGATCTGGACGACAGGACCATTGAGGCTGCAGAACAAGGGGGGAAATCCCTTAAGGAATTTTCCGATTTTTATTTCCAGGCCCTGTGTGAAGATCTAAAAAGGCTTTCTATAAAAGAGCCTCTAAAGATGCTCAGGGCAAGTGAGCACCTAAATGATATGGCCGCACTTGTGGAAAGGTTAATCCAAAAGGGCTTTGCCTATGAGAAGTTCAGGTCAGTGTACTTTGACATCTCTCGACTGAGGCAGTACGGAAGTCTTTCCAAGATAGACCTTTCAAAGATCAAGGTGGGAAAGACTGTGGACCTGAATCAATACGAGAAAGATAACCCAAGGGACTTTACCCTTTTTAAGAGGTGTACCTTAAATGACTTAAAAAGGGGGATCTTTTATGAGACCAGGTGGGGTAAGGTGAGGCCCAGTTGGCACCTGGAATGTGCTGCTCTTTCCCACATCAGCCCTGGGCTTCCCTATGATGTCCACATAAGTGGAACAGAGCTCTTGTTTCCCCACAACGAAAACACCTTTGCCATTGGCTTTGCCTTAGTGGACAAGTCCCCAGCCAATATCTGGGTCCATGTGGATCAGGTGGAATGGGAAGAACAAGGGGTGAGAAATGGAATAATCACCATCAGAGAGATATTGGAAAGAGGGTTCAGTGCAAGGCTCTTAAGGTACGCCCTGCTTCTAAAGAATTACAAGAGGAGGATGAGGCTCACCATTAATGAACTGGAGGTGGCAAAGGGCTCTTTGGAAAGGCTAGACAGGTTTGTAAGGCTTATCCAGTCTGCCCCAGAGTCAGATAATGGTCCTGACCTTGAGCAACATATATATGATCTCAAGCAGGGTTTTCATTCTGCCATGGATGATGACATGAACATATCAAAGGCCCTTTCATCACTCTTTGGTTTTGAGTCCAGTATCTTAAAGACAATGGTGACCCATGGACTGGCAACCGGGGCAAAAGAGGGGATTTTAGAGGCACTAAGACACATAGACTCAGTCTTTATGATCCTGGATTTCCAAAAGCACCCTGAAGAAGGAATAATACATCAGCTGGTCCAGGAAAGGGAGAGGGTGAGAAAGGCAAGGGATTGGCAGAGGGCAGATGAAATCAGGGCGAAACTCAAGGGCATGGGTGTAGTGGTGATGGATACTCCCAAAGGGCCTGTGTGGAGTTGGACTACTAATTAAGCTTCCTTGGCCTGGATGGGCGTAAAGGCCCTACAAGGGTGCTTCAACAATGGCCACTGGCCCTTGAGGCCATCCCATGAATCCCTTGTGCACATACCCAGTGCCTCTTTGGTATTGTGGCCTTCTTTGTTTGGGAAAGGTCCAAAGTGGGCACAGTCAATACACCTCACTGTGTGTTGCCCAGTGGTGGAATTGGTGTTATTGTCCATGACTGGATCCTATACAAAAAGCTGGAGGTTATCAACGGGGAACGTGGAATTGAGATACAGGGAAAGTAGAAATAAGAGAATTGGTCCGGATCCCTCTTCAGTGCAGAGGATGTTTGACAGGATTGCATCTACCTATGATGTGGGCAATGTAATTATCTCACTGGGATTGGATACCTATTGGAGGAAGAGGCTTATAAAGGAAGCGGGCCTTAAAGAAGGCCAATTTGTCCTGGATCTGGGCACTGGCACAGGGAAGCTTGCACATCTGGCCCAGAAAAAAGGGGCAAATATAGTGGCCATTGACCTGAGCTGGGGGATGCTTGGAAAGGCTGTTAAGTCTTACAATGAGGAGCCCATTATCTGGCTTAGGGCAGACTGCCTTCGCCTGCCCTTTAAAGATAATACCTTTGATAGGACAATCTCTGCCTTTGTGTTGAGGAATGTAACAGACCTCGAGGCATTTATTTATGAGCAACAGAGGGTGTTGAAGCCAGGGGGGATCCTCCTGGCAATGGATACTGTACCTCCTGAGCAGGAGGGTGTGTTTTCCCGCCTCTTTGCCTTGTACCTATACAGGGTGATCCCATTGATGGGCAAATTGATCGCCAAGGATAGACCTGCCTACGAATACCTTGGAGAATCCACCAGGTATTTCTTAAGGCCCCAGGAGATGGTTTCCATATTGAAGGGGTGTGGGCTTAAAGAGGCCAAATGTTATCTCCTTACCTTGGGCACCATGGCCCTGTATTATGGGGTAAAGGCGGACTAAAAGAATTGAGAGACGCACAAGGTATCTTTTAGTTTTGGTGCCTCCTTCCCTGATAAGTGGTCAACTCCTCAAGCCTTTTGTGGATCATATCTATGGTGCTCACCTTGTCATGGGCCCATTCTGGGATTGAATCCCTTTGGGGTGGATCCCCTGTAAGTCTCATAATAACAACATCCTTTGGCAGGAGCTCCAATGATTCCACCACAATTTCCACATACTCCTTTTGAGATAAAAGAGGGAATCTCTCTCTCTCATACATGGCCCACATGGGGCAGTCTTTGGTTATATATAAGTTATGAAATTTTATTCCATCTGTATGGATATTTGCCAGGTAGCTTACAGTCTCTAACATCATGTCTTTAGTCTCATAGGGAAGGCCCATTATGACATGGGTACATACAGGTATCCCATATAACTTGGCCATATTAAAGGCCTTTTCAAAGCACACAAGGTCATGGCCTCTATTGATGAGTTGAAGGGTCTTCTGATGCATGGACTGGAGGCCCAACTCAAGCCAAACAAGGAGGCGGTCCTTGTATGAGACTAATAATTCTATGACCTCCTTGTCCAGGCAGTCAGGCCTTGTGGCCACAAATAAACCCACCACTCCTTCAAAGGCTGTTGCCTGGTCATATAAGGCCTTTAAGATCTCTAAGTTAGCATTGGTGTTGGAATATGATTGAAAGTAGGCAATGTACCCTTTGGCCTTGAAACGCCTTTTTGCCCACTCAATCCCCTTTTGCATCTGTTCAGATACTGATTTATTTTGAACTACATAGGCCCCTGTTCCAGAGCCAAGCCTGTTACAGTATATGCACCCGCCAGTTAGATCTTTAAACCTGTGGGGACACACTAGACCTGCATCAAGGGGGACCCTGTGGACCTTGAAGCCAAATAGGCCTCTGAGATATTGGGAAAATGCATAATACCTCATCTTGGGATAATTATTTTACAATGGCACAAAAAAAAGAAAAGGGTGCCTTTTCAGGCACCCTATGGCAGTTATTATTTTTTAAGCTGTCTTTATCTCAATCTTTTTTGCAGGCTCAGGTTTAATTTTTGGTAAAGTTAATCTTAAAATGCCATCCTTGTAAATTGCCTCGGCCTTGGACTCGTCAACTTCTGCAGGGAGCTGTACACTCCTACAGAAAGAGCCATAAGACCTCTCTATCTTATAAAAGTTTTCATCTTTATGTTCTTCTTCCTTCTTTCTTTCACCCTTTATAGTTAATGTATCACCACTGATTGTTACCTCGATGTCGTTTGGATTCATTCCAGGCAATTCTGCTTTAACTATAACATCAGTGGGTGTCTCAGAGATGTCCATGGTTGGAAACCAGCTCAATTCTTTTGTACCTTCAAAGGGAGACCAACTGAGAAACTTATCAAACAGCCTGTCTATTTCCCTCCTGAAGGTATCCAGTTCCTTTCTCTCCCGCCATGGAATTAAACCTAACATCTCAATCACCTCCGTCTTTATTGGTTTTAGTTTTGATTAAAATCTATCAAAATATAAATTGCATTGTTCCAGAGTCAAGTTCCCTTGGGTGATCTTTAAACCTGTCTTTTTGAATCCCTTTGATTGAATAGTCTTGACATTAAAGGGACTCTTTTATATTGGTAGCAGCATGGAAGAGGGGGCAAGTAGCCCTCTTGGGGCCTCGAAATAACCCTGCCCAGTAAAGTTCCTAACTCGTTATCAGGAGCCTATCCCTTGAAGTGATACCTCTGCTCTGTGGGGATAGTGCAAGTATCAAATTGCCAGGAATTATAAGGCCACGAAGGCTCTAAGAAGACTAACTCCCCATCCCCATAGATGGATGATGGGGTGTAGGGAGGAGAAATAATGGAGGTCTGTTATGGGGACAAGAATCCTTTGCCTTGTGGCTGTTTGCTGTTTTGTTTTACCTCTTTTGGTCAATGCTGGGGAGCTGGAAGAAATCGTGGTAGTCTCCACGCCCATAATCGAAGGAAACTATGTTGATAGATATGCTTCCACTACCACAGTGGTCTCTCTAGACCAGATAGGGGATCTAAATGCACAGGATCTGGGCACAGCCCTGCGCAGGACCCCTGGGGTAAACATATCTCGTTACAATCCCATTGGATCCTTTGGTGGTGCAGAGGGAGGCGCTATCTTTATCAGGGGAATGGGTAGTAGCAGGCCTGGCTCAGAGATAAAGATCTTCATTGATGACATTCCCATGTATATGGGGGTGTGGAACCATCCACTTCTGGACCTGGTCTCCATTGATACCGCCTCCACCATAGAGGTCTTTAAAGGCCCCCAACCCCATCAGTTTGGAAATGCCTTTTCGGGCATAAACTTGGTACCAAAGGCACTAAGGGAGGAAGGGCACAGGGCTACCCTTAGCCTTTCTGGAGGTAGTTATTCTACGATTTCTGAAAAGGTGGAACATGGCGGAAAGAGGGGGAGGTTTGACTATTACATTGGCCAGAGCCTTAGGAGTTCAGAGGGACACAGGGAGTTAAGCGAGGGTAGACTTGCCAATTATTTCATAAGGCTGGGAGTGGGCATCAACAAGAACTGGAGCAGTGGTTTTTTAGGCCTTCACACCGATAACTATGCCTTGGACCCTGGAGAGATCAATAAAGAGAGCCTTACAAGAAACGGGCGTTACGAAACCTTTGCAAATATGGGTGTCCTTTCCCTTGCCCATTCCTATGAGGTGGCAGAGGGGTCATTGAAGATATATTCCAATAAGGGAAAGGGTTATTGGTACGACCAGATCACCAAGTCTTTAACAGACACCAAAGACACCTTGAGCCAGTATTCTTTTAAAGGTATTAAGTTCAGGGAGAACCTGAGGCTATGGCCCAAGGGTGAGATCATCCTTGGTGTGGACAGGGATGAGATTGATGGAAATGTAACCTTTGTTAAGGCCAATGGTACAAGGACAGGTTGGGAGGCACCGGATTGGAAGGTCTTTTCACCTTATATGGCCTTAAGTCAGGCCATTGGAGATGAACAGGGGCTCCATATAATCCCTTCTGCTGGAGTCCGATATTATCATCACACCAAATACAGGTCCGAAACGGCCCCACATCTTGGTCTTGTGTTGGGATATAAAGACTTAAAGTTCCATGGAGGTTACTCAAGGGGCGTCTTATATCCTGGGCTGGAGGTGGTGGTCTTTTCCCAGGCTGTTAACCCTGCCCTGGGGAGTTCCTGGGAGAACCTAAGGCCAGAGATTCTAAATCACTATGAGCTGGGGGTTAGCTATGCATGGGAGAAATTTCAGGGAGATGTAACCTTTTTCACGGACAGGGGCAAGGATCGCTATGTGATCTTGGCTCCCCCTCCTCCACCACCAATGTACATAAACTGGGGAGAGTATAAGACAAGAGGAGTTGAGCTTTCATTCACTTATGTTCCGTTCAAAGAAGTATCTCTATTTACAGGTATTACACTTTTGGATAGCGAACCTGAGGACCTACCCTATGCCCCTGATACCACTGTGAGTGCTGGCATCACATATCGGTTCCTGAACAGTTTCAAATTATGCTTAGACAGCCAATATGTATCCAAAATGAATGTGGGATCCTGGGCAAGGAGGAAAGGTACCACAAATCCCTTGAGCGTGGATAGCTTTCTTTTGTTTAACGGAAAATTGAGCTGGTTCTTTAAAACCAAACTGGGAGGCTGGCACGGGACAGGAGAGGTGTTTTTGAGTGGTGAAAACCTTACAAATACAGACTACGAATATAAGCCAGGCTATCCCATGCCAGGCATAAATGGAATGATTGGGCTTAGCCTTAATTTTTGAGGCCATGGATAAAGATATAAGATTCTTTGATGAACATGCCCAGGAGTGGGAAAAGAGGTGTTATCCTCCAGAGGTGAGGGATAGGTTGGAGGAACTCATTAAAGGGTTTGATTTGAGGCCTGATTCCCAGGTCCTGGATGTGGGGAGCGGGTCCGGGGTCCTACAGCCTTATTTACGCAACCTCATAGGCCAAGGAGGGATCCTTGTGGCCTTTGACCTATCTTTCAACATGGTAAAGGAGGCCATGAAAAAAGAGCTATCGCCCCTGGATATTTTCCTCCAAGGGGATGTCCACCATATTCCTGTGAGATCCCAATGTATGGACAAGGTGATATGCTTTGCTGCCTTTCCCCACTTTAGGGATCCCGGGCTTGCCCTAAAAGAGATGGCAAGGGTCTTAAAAAGAGGGGGAGAGTTGATTATTGCCCACCTGATGAGTAGTGAAGAGCTAAAAAATCACCATAGGGCAGCCCACAGGGAGGTGGAAGGGGATGTATTGCCCAGCAGAGAAGACATGATGAGGATGTTTGCAGAGGCCAATCTGGAGCCCCCTGAGATAGTGGACCGACCCGGTCGTTATATTGCCAGGGCCAGAAAGGTGTGAAGGTGGGAAAGGTGGTCCTTGAGCTTAAGGATGTGGATGCCAGATTTGGTAAGTTCCTTGCTGTGGCAGGTGTTTTCTTAAAGGTTTATGAGGGTGAGCATGTGGCCATAGTGGGGAGCAATGGCTCTGGCAAGAGCACTTTGTTGAGGACCATTATGGGGCTCCACAAGGAGTGGGAAGGGGAGATCTTGGTAGATGGAGCTGCAATGGGGAAGAGGGCAAAGGACTTTTATAGAACCGTGGCATGGATACCTCAGCATCAGCCCAGGGGTAACTTCCCTTTTACCGTTAACGAATTGCTTTCTTCCAGTGGTTGCTATGATTATGCATTAAGGGCTGCCAGGGAATTGGGTGTCTTTGAGTACCAGCAAAGACCCCTCTCGAGGCTCTCAGGGGGTCAGTTGCAAAGGGCCTTTCTAGCCAGGGCCTTGGGCATGATTTACGGTGGGGCAAAGATATTGTTGGCAGATGAACCAACAGCTGCCCTGGATTTTGATGCCCAGGAACAGGTGGCCACAATGCTTTGCCGGCTTCCCATTGCCATGCTCATAGTTACCCATGACATGAAAGTTGCTAAATCAGCCCATCGGACTCTGGAGATGGCCCAAGGCAGGATAAGGGAAATATCCCTGTGAACCTTGCTCAATTCTCAGAGTTGTTGGCCATAGAACCCATTGGCCGTGGCCTTTTTGCCTTGCTTGTCTCTGGCCTTGCAATGCCTCTGGTGGGTATATTCCTTATAGGCCTAAACCTTTATCCCATGCGCTTTACAATTATGCATGTGGGGCTACTGGGTATTGCATTGGGCCAGGTCATAGGCATAGAGCCACTGCTAGTGGCCTATGCGCTTTGCGCCTCTTTGGGATGGATACTTGCCTTGGCCTCGGATAGGCCAGTGGGGGCCCCGGCTATAATGGGTTTTTTCATGGTGGTCTCCATTGCCTTGGCCTTTCTCATGTTGTCTCTTAAAGGGGTAAATGCAACAGCTGCCTTTGAGCTTCTGTGGGGATCTGTCTTGACCATAGGGTATTTGGAGCTCACTGTGATTTCACTCCTATGTGTTACTCTACTTTGTCTATTTTTCTGGCAGATCAAAAGCCTCTCCCTTTTTCTTTACGACAAAGAGATAGCCCTTATAAGTGGAGTCCCTGTGAAGGGTTTGGGAATTGGTATCTATATGCTAATCTCAGTCTCCATAGCCACTGCCATACCCCTCACAGGTGCCTTATTAGTGGATGCAGTAACCATATTACCTGCCCTTTCTGCCAGATTTGTGGGGAAGACCCTTAGATCCATTGCCCTGTGGTCTATCTTGTTTGGGCTTGTGGGCAATCTGGTGGGGTTTTTAATATCCCTCCTAATTGATCAGCCCATAGGTCCCATTTTGGTGCTCACCTCAGGGGCAATAACGGCCCTTAGCTATGGCATAAATCGTCTAAGAGGAGGGGATAAATGAACATACTTTCCTTATTTTTCTTGGTGACCTGTCTTGTTATAAACCTTTTCACAAGGCCGGTCCTTGCAGAGCCCCTGGTGGTGGCATCCACCAGCTGGGCTGCATCCTTTGCAAAGGCGGCTGGTGTCAAGGATGTAGTTGTAGTAGTCCCTGAAAACGTTTTGCATCCCCCAGACTATGATCCAAGGCCCTCTGACCTAATAAAGCTAAGGGATGCAGACTATATAGTCCTTGGGGGTTTTGAAGGGTTTGCCAACCGCCTTAAGGAGGCTGCAGGGGGCAAGGCCAAGGTAATACAGGTTCGGCTGTTAAATAGTCCAGACAATATCAAAAAGGAGGTCTTTAGACTTGGAGTTATGTTTGGGACCCTGGATAAGGCCAATGAATTCATAAGGAACTTTGAAGAAACCTATCAGATTCTGAAAAAGGATTTAGATAATCCCCCAAGGCCCAAAGAGAGGGCTGTAGCACAAAGGTTTGTTGAAGTATGGGCGGATTTCCTGGGCTTAGAGATAGTGGGCACATTTGGACCCGGTATACTTACCCCCAAGGAGGTGGCAAGGCTTGCTGCTCTTAAACCCCTCTGGATCCTGGACAATTTCCACATGCCAGTGGCCAGGCCCATTGCAGAGGCAACAGGGGCCAAGCCCTTGGCCTTGAGGAACTTTCCAGGGCCCAATGAAGGGATCCTGGATGTGTTTCTTCACAATAAAGAGGCCTTTGAAAAGATCAGGGCAAAGTAAGGAACCTTTAAAAGATTGCAAAGACCATCTCCTGCGGATCCTTAACGGATGTTCCATCCCTACCCACAAAGGATTCTCATATAACCGTTTGATATAATTATTTTTTTCTTCTATCGGACAGTTTTT
>FWWL01002264.1_pt1 | contig 41082 bp, 32 predicted proteins | sample 2228331 | NCBI WGS metagenome assembly FWWL01 (sample SAMEA103939775, study PRJEB20133) | metagenome
CTTGTGCTTCTTGCTCGGCATTCAATGTCCCTTTCGTGGTCCAGACTATCATAGCCTCTGGGCCACTCAGCAGGGGGCAGATCAGTTCCTTCGTTCCGTGCAGCAGGTTCCCCGCGAACGTGCCCACTCCGCTTGCCCCCCGATGCTCGCCGCATGGGCAGGGTTTCAGACGACGCACCTGAAACCCACACCAAACGGAGGACAAAATGGGAGAAGTAAAAGCGATCACAACAAACGAAACACCCCGCATCTATGTCGCGTGCCTTGCCGCCTATAATTGCGGCTATCTGCATGGGCGCTGGATTGATGCTGCCCAAGACGCATGGGCCATTTATGATGACGTGAAAGCCATGCTGGCAGCTTCACCTATTAAAGAGGCCGAGGAATGGGCCATCCACGATTACGAAGGGTTCGGCAATGTCCGTATCTCGGAATATGCGAGCTTTGACCATGTAAGCGGCCTTGCCGCCTTTATCGCCGAGCATGGGGAACTGGGTTCGGCGGTGCTGGACTACCACAATGGCGACCTTGAGGAAGCCCGCGAGACGCTGGAAGACCGCTACCTTGGTTCATATGCCAGCCTTGCCGACTATGCGCAGGAGGTAACGGAAGACTCGACCACCATTCCCCAAAGGCTGGCTTATTATATCGACTATGAAGCAATGGCGCGGGACGCTGAACTAAGCGGCGACGTGTTCACCGTGCAAACGGCATGGGATTCCGTCCATGTGTTCGTGGGGTGCTGATATGGACAAGCCCCATCACATCTATTTTTTCACATGGCAGGGCATCGAGATCGAGGCGACCTATACGCCCCGCAAATGGAGCGTTGTCGATTGTCTGGAAATCAGGAGCGTCAATCCCGCCCGTGCGTCTTTGCCGATCACGGATACGGGTTATCTCTGCTGCTACCTTGTGCCTGATGAGCAACCCGAGACGATTACGGAAGACGGCAGCGAGATAATCGCGCAGATCGTTGCACAGTTGGATGTGCAAGCACGTTCCCGCGAATGGCTGGCCTATGTGGAAGCCAGCAAGCAGGGCGACCTGTTCGGGGGGCTGCTATGACCGCAACCGAAACATTGACACGTGAAGACGTGGAAGAGGCGTTCCGCCGCGCTACCAATAGCGTCGTGGAAGCGGCGAAACGATGGGCGGCCCGCGTAAAATCTGGTCTTACCGATGAAGAGCTTGCCGAAGCCCTGCGCTATGAACTCGGGATTGCGGGCGGAACAGGCGGGCGCGGCGTTCTGTGCGTTGCCTATCAAGGCGCGGGCCTGAAAATCTGGGCCGCATGGGATGTATGTTCGCTGGCCCCGCCAGTCCTTGAGGGCGCACGGACGGTAGCATTCGCACGGGAGTATTACGGGATTTTTGACCCGTCCGACGAGCAGATGAACCTATTTTGAGTGCGCCAAAATCGGCGCGCCCATGCCCTTGATAGGCATGGGCGCGGGTGTTTCATGGAAGCGACCTTGCGAACAAGGTCAGATCGACAGTCTTGTCGAGGTTTGAGGGATAAGGTTGTCCCTGAATCTCGAACCCGAACTTTGGGAGCAATGCCCTCATCCTCGCGGTCTTCGTGGTGGCATAAATGCCTTCGGAACTGCCCGCAGCCGCAAGGGCCGCGCCGATCAGCGTCCGAGCATGGCCCCGACCGCGATAATCGGAGTGAACGACGATCCACCCTAGTTCGAGAGGGTAGGAATCGGCGACCGCACCGACATTCGCCTTGCGAAAATAGCCGCGCCGGCGGCTGTCATACGGACGTTTGACCGCCGCTGTGCCGATCAGCCTGTCCCCGTCATAGAGCATGACGAGGGCAACCGCCGCTTCGACCAAAGCGGGCAATGTTTTTGCATTGACCTCGCCAGCGGCGATCACGAACGCCTTGAATGCGTCCTTGGTCTCATCGGACATGTTCGACGGCGATGCCGTTATTGTCCTGATATCTGTGCTTGATGCCATTCCATCGCCCCCGACCATAATTTCACCATGCCCGCGACTTTGGCGCAAGCTTTCCCCCAAGGCCCATGCACCGCGAGCATAGCCCCTTTCCCTGTTTCAGCATCAGGGAAAGGACGACCGATATGGCACGCATATCTGCGCAAATGCTCAATGAATGCAGGGTCGATCTCTACGACCTATGCGCGGGGCTGGCGGGCACCTTGCAGGTCGATCTTGCCGATTTCGCGGCGAACATCGGGATGGCGAGCGCACGGGAGATTGCCGCAATCAGAAGCGGCGAGCCTGTCTTGCCGATCTCATCGATCCCACGCCTTGCGATCATTATGCTGCGGCTACAGGACCGCGTGAACGCCGCGTATTTCCGTCAGTTGCAGGATGTCTTCGCCTTTGACGAAGCCCAAGGCGAATTGTTCGATCCCTCAGAAGATGACGATATTCCGTTCTGACGGCTTTGGCGGTGTACGAGTGGACATGCTCCTGTCAGGTCATTTGTGTGGGGGCCAGATGAACCCATCGGCTTTCTTCATGGGGATTCCAAGACCCGTGCGGCGCGGGGATCAATGCGGCTCGCTTCCTCCATTCATTCCATTCATTCCGTGCAGCTCCGCCCCCGTCATACGGGCGTTCCGGCATTTGACCCCGCGCCTCAAGCCCCCGTGTCTTTTCTCGCTCCCATGAAGCCGACGGGATCATCCGTACGGCAAATGAAAAGGAGCAATCATATGTCTGACACCACCAAAAACCGCCCCGCCTTCCGTCTCTATTCCGTGACTGGCGAAGGCAAATCCGCCCGCTGGACCGATATCGGCGTGGCATGGTCAACCCGCGACGGAAAGGGCTTTACGCTCACTCTTAACGCCCTGCCACTCAATGGTCGCATCGTCATGCGCGAGACGGCAGACAAGGAAAGTGAGGCCGCCGCTTGAGGCGGCCTCACGAGGCTCTAAAATCCACGGGTTATAAGTTGCGCATGCATCTATAATCTGTGGATTTGTTTTTATTCTTGTAATTAGAACTCATAAATTATAATATGAGATAGATATTGAAACCCAGAGATTATGATGGACCACACCGCACTCGCCCGAAAGAGCTTAGATAGACGCTTTGCCGCCATGCAAAGCGTTGAAATGACGCGCCCGCCCAAAGGTTGGATTCGCGCCGTTCGCGATGCGCTAGGCATCAATGCCACGCAATTTGCAGCTCGCCTCGGGGTGAAACAACCCCGCATCGCGGCGCTTGAAAAAGCCGAAGTCAGCGGCGTTGCCTCCTTGCAAACAATCAGGGAAGCCGCCGAGGCTCTTGGTTGCAAATTTGTCTATGCCATTGTGCCCGAAACCTCGCTTGATGATCTCGTCCGCAAGCAGGCTGCAACACGCGCCGAACAGGAATTGCGCCGCATCCACCACACGATGAGTCTGGAAAACCAGTCGCTGGACGACCGCGACCTTGCGGATGAACGCCAGCGCCTGATCGACGAGTTGCTGGCAGGCTCAATGCGCCGCCTGTGGGATGAGCAATGAGCGATCCGCTGTTTGACGAAGATGATGAAGCCAACACCCCTCTGACCGAGGAGGAACGCGCACAGCTCATCCCGACTTATATCACGCAGCGCCGCGAACTGAACGAAGCCGAACTCGCCAACATCAGCGAGGCGACAAAATGGCTCTCGTCGCGCAAGCGCGAGGTGCTGGACGATGCTTTTTTACGTGAACTGCACAAACGCATGTTCGGCAAGGTCTGGCAATGGGCGGGCGAATATCGCACGACCCCGCGCAATATCGGGATCGATGCCTACCGCATCCCAACGGAGGTGCGGCAACTCGTTGACGATGTGCGGTATCAGGTCGAGCATGAAACCTATCCGCCCGATGAGATCGCCGTGCGGTTTTCGCATCGGCTGGTGTCGATCCACCCATTCCCCAACGGGAACGGGCGTCATTCGCGCATGGTTGCCGATCTGCTCGCCGTTCAGCTAGGGCAAAAGCCGTTCACATGGGGCCGAATGAGCCTCGTTGATCCGAGCGCGACCCGAAAAGCCTATATCGCGGCGCTGCAAGCGGCAGACGGTCACGATATCGAGCTGCTTCTGACCTTCTCCAGATCGTAAGCCTACCGACCCAATTCCAGCCCGCGTGATGGATTGTTGCGCCCGCGTGGCTCGCGGGCTTCGCCAGCGTTGCGCGAGAACTCGCTGCGGATCGAGCGGTGTGCGTTGCCGTCCCGCATGAGGCGGTAATTCGCGGCCTGTTTGTGCAATTCCAGAATCTGCCGCGCATGGCGTTCCCGCGTCTGCCTGATACGCACCTGTAATTCTCGCCGCTCTTTATGCTGCGCATCAAGCATGGATCGGCGCTGGTCGCGGTCACGGCGCAGACCCCAATAGGCCTCGATCTCATTCTGCTTTATGACCTTGGCGCGGTCGCCCGTCAGGCGATCCCATATGCCTCTGACACCCGTGCGAAGTCGTGCGGCACGTTCCGTCGTCTCGCGCTGCCAGCGTTCCCGCTGGCCTTGCTCCATCCGACGGCGCTCGGCCTGATGGGCGTCCCGCATCGCCAGCCTTTTGTCATGCAACGGCTTCATGGCGTCTTTCGCCTGAGCTTTCGCCTGTTTGAGATAAGTGTCGAGGCGCGGGGCGATGGCTTCCGCGATATGGGCTTTCGTTTCCGCGACGGACCGAAGATTATCGGGTAGCCCTAGCTTGGCCCTTACATCCTTGGCCTTCACGCCGATCAGGCGCGACAGCGCGAACACCTCGCCTTCATAGGTAACGGCGACGTGGGAGCGGCGATCACCCTTCGCCAGATAAAGGCCGCGCTCTTCGAGCGCGTGGGCGAAGGTTTGCGCATTGTCGGACACCGCCCAACATTCCTGCGCGATGCCCTTGACGGTTTTCGCATCCAACTCAGCCCGCTTCGCCTGTTGCCACTCGGCAAGCGTGAAATTGCGCGGATCGCGGGCCTTTGAATCCATCAGGCCAGTCGGCATCTTCCAGCCGTTTTCGAGATAGAGCGCCTTTGACACGTCGCGGAGTTTGGACTTGAAGAAGGAAAGCTGTTTTGCGGTCATGGTCTCGGCATCAATGCGCGACCACACCGCGTGGGCATGACGGCGACCTTCCTTTTCATGGAAGACCACCATGCGTGGCTGGCCCGTGAGGCCAAGCTTTTCCTCTATTGCGGACAATGCGCCCTCGAAAACCTCGACGGGGACGTTTTCGGTTTCGGGAGGGTTGAGCGATACGGAGAAAAGATATTGCTTACAGCGCGTTCCCTTCGCCATTGCTTGCGCCTCTTTCATCGCCCCCATGACGGATTCCGACATGAAGCCGCGAACTTCATGCACCTCGACATGCTCGTTCTCTTCTGTTTTCAGAAGGTGCTGACCGAGTTGCGCGGCACCGCTGCGCTGGGAGGCTTTCAGGATCATGGAGTTGCCTCCATGCCCAGAGCCTTAATCAGCAGGGCGCGAATCTCGGCAATGTCCCGTGATGCTTCTATGAGCGCGTCTTCGGTTTCGGGGGTGGCAGGCAAAGTGCCAAGATTGGCTGCCCGTGCGAGCTGGTTCAGATTATTCGCGATCCGCGACTGCCCCAGTTGCCCCAGAACACGGAGCAGAGAATCGCGGTCGATTTCGCTCAACCGCTTCCTACGCGGCGGCTCGTCGAGAAGGCGGGAACGGATATAGGCCCCGAGCGGCTGACCTTCAGCCTGCTCGGTCAGCCGTGCCCGTTCCTCGAACGAGAGGCGAAGCGAGAAGGGAGGATCGTATGGCTTTCGTGCCATCCCGCCCTCCGATCACGGCCTGCGGCGACGCCTCCGCGCAACCGCAGGACGGTCGCACGGGGCGTGCTCGTCCTCACCTTCAAGGCTATCGGGATCGAATGTCCGGCTGAGGCTGGTGTGCTGGAGAATCCTCTCCCAGCCTTCCAAAACCTCAAGGATTTGGTTTGTAAACACTCCGTCAGAGTGCGCCAGCCATTCCGCGCAAAGCGGAAGGATCGGGAGGGGACGCGATGCCGCATTATGGCGACTATCAGCATGCGATCTATGGCGCGGGGCTGCAGGGCGTGCTGCCGACGATTCCGGTCGATTTCGCGAGCCTTGAAAAGCGGGCCGAGGCGGCGATGGCACCGTCGCTGCTGTCCTATGTCCAGGGCGGGTGCGGAGACGAGCAGACGCAGCGGGCCAACGCCGACGCCTTCCGTCATTGGGGCATCGTGCCGCGCATGATGGTCGACTGTTCGGTCCGCGATCTGTCGGTCGAGCTATTCGGGATGAAGCTCCCCTCCCCGCTGTTCATGGCGCCGGTCGGGGTTGCGGGGATGTGCACGCAGGACGGGCATGGCGACATCGCCGCCGCGCGCGCCGCCGCGATGACCGGAGTGCCGCTTACCGTCTCGACGTTGACCAACGATCCGCTGGAGGAGGTCGCCGCGGCGATGGGCGACACGGCGGGGATGTTCCAACTCTATACGCCCAAGGACCCCGAACTCGCCGCGAGCCTGGTCAGCCGGGCCGAGGCGGCGGGATACAAGGCGATCGTGGTGACGCTCGACACCTGGGTTACCGGCTGGCGACCGCGCGACCTCAACACCGCGAACTTCCCGCAGCTGCGCGGTCACGTCCTGTCCAACTATTGGTCCGATCCGCGCTTTCAGACGATGCTGGCCAAGCCCGCGGCGGAGGACCCGCGCGCGGCGGTGATGACCTGGGCCGCCACCTTTGGCCGGGTGCTGACCTGGGACGACATGAAGTGGCTGCGCTCGCTGACCACGCTGCCGATCGTGCTCAAGGGCATCTGCCACCCCGACGATGCGCGCCGCGCGATCGATGAAGGGGCCGACGGCATTTATTGCTCCAACCATGGCGGGCGACAGGCCAATGGCGGGATCGCCGCGATCGACCTGTTGCCCGATGTGGTCGCGGCGGCGGGCGATGTGCCGGTGCTGTTTGACTCGGGCATCCGGTCGGGCAGCGATGTCGCCAAGGCGCTGGCGCTGGGCGCGACTGCGGTCGGCGTGGGTCGCCCCTATTGCTACGGCCTTGCGCTCGGCGGCGCGGAGGGGGCGGCGCATGTGCTGCGATCGATCCTGGCCGAAGCGGATTTGCTGATGGCGGTCGATGGGTTTCCCACCATCGCGGCGTTGCGTGAAGCTGGGGCGAAGCGGCTAACCTGACGCCTGCAAACATCCCTCAAAACCGCGATTGACCAGCGTTGTCTGATAGCGCTACCAATCGAGTCGTACACGGCGCGTCAGTGGCCGGACAAACGAGGAGAGATGCGCATGATCGGCCCGTTGGCGCTTGCCGCCCTGTTGACCGCGAGCCCGCAAGCGGTGCCCGCGCGCACTGACAAATTGCCGGTCGGCATCTGCATCAACATCGGCAACACGTTCGAACCGCCCGCCGAGTCCGCCTGGGGCGGCAAGCCGCTCGCCGATGACGATATGGCGATCATCGCCAAGGCCGGGTTCAAGACCGTGCGCCTTCCCGTACGCTGGGACACGCATGCCGGGCCTGGGCCGGACTTCAAGATCGACGAAGCCTATATGAAGCGCATCCGCACTGCGGTTGAACAAGCGCGCGCGGCAGGGCTGAACGTCATCCTCAACAGCCATCATTTCGAGGCAATCCACAAGGACCCGCTGGGCAGCGCGCCGCAGCTGGCGGCGATGTGGCGGCAGATCGCCGCACGCTTTGCCGACATGCCGCGCGACCATGTGTGGTTCGAGATCGAGAATGAGCCGCACGAGAAATTCGACAACAAGAATCTGATCGCGGTGATTACCCCGGCGCTGAAAGCAATCCGCGCGACCAACCCCGATCGCCCGGTGATCATCGGCGGCGAATTCTGGAGCGGGATCGACAGCCTGGCGACGCTGCCGCTGCCCGACGATCCCCATGTCGTTCCGACCTTCCATTACTACGAGCCGTTCGACTTCACCCATCAGGGTGCGAGCTGGGTCAATCCCGCCCCGCCGCTCGGCCGAACCTATGGCACCGCAGAGGATGTGCTGCGCCTGAAGCGCGATGTCGAGAAGATCCGCGCCTATATCGCGCGCACCGGCAAGACGCCGTTCATGGGCGAAACCGGCGCACACACGACGACCAGCCTTGACCAGCGCGTCGCCTATCACCGTGCGGTCACCGCCGCGTTCGGCCCGATGGACATCGGCATGTGCACATGGGCGTACAGCAACACCTTCCCATTTTACGACAAGGAGAAGAAGCAATGGCTTCCGGGTCTGCGCGGCGCGATGGGGCTGCCGGAATGAAGCGCGGTTTGATCGCGGCGATGGCGCTGACCGCGCTGACTCCCGCTGCCGTGGTGGCACAAGACCAGCCGACCGCCGAGCTTCAGGCGCTCGACGATGCGCTGCCCGGGACGCTGATCAACGATCCCTCGCGGATGGACTGGGCCTTTTACGGCGCCGAGCAGAAGACGAAGAATGTTCAGGATCCGGCGATCCCCGGCGGCGGTGCCGCCGTGCGGGTCGAGGTGCCGCGCGCCGGCGCGAATATCTATGACAGCGGCGCGAACGTGCCGATTCGGCGCGGCATCGCGGTCGGACGCGACGTGACGGTCGCCTTTTACGCGCGGACCGTGAAGTCCGACGCGCCCGGCGGCAAGGGCAAGATCGGCGTGCGCTTTCAGCAGAACGCCGCGCCCTATGCCGGCTTTGGCGACACGGTGCTCGATATCGGCAGCGAATGGGCGCTGTACGAAGTCACCGCGCGATCGGACAAGGCGCTGCCGACCGGGCAGGCGGTGGTCGGGCTTCAGCTCGCCGGGGCCAAGCAGACCATCGAGATCGGCCAGGTGATCGTGGTCGAAGGCGCGACGAGCATCCGCACGACAAAGCGGGTCGAAACCACCGCCGCCCCTGATCCCGAGCTGCCGCCGCAGCTGAAGGACAAGGGCCGGATGCTCAACGACCCCGCCAATCGCGACTGGGGCTTTCACGGCGCGGGGCAGACGACCAAGGCGACCGTGACCAATGTCTATGGCCGCGTCGGCACGCTGTTCAGCGTCGCCAATGCCGGGGCCGCACCCTACGCCTCGGGCGCGAGCGTAACGCTGAACGAGGAGATCAAGGAGGGCGATGTTCTGCTGGTCGCGGTGCTCGCGCGCACCTTGTCGGCGGCGACGCCGGATGGCCAGGGGATGCTGTCGGTGCGCATCCAGAAGAACGCCGCGCCCTATGACGGATTCCTCGACAAGCCGGTGCAGGTCGGGCCGAACTGGCGGCTCTATCAGTTCCGCACCCAAGCCCCGATGGACATCGCCAAGGGAACGGGCCAGCTGGCGCTGCACACCGGGGCTGCCCGGCAGGAGATCGAGATCGGCCCGGTCTATGTCATTCGCGAAGAGGCGGTGCTGACATCGTCGAGCAATTGATCCTGACCGCCGGGGCAGCGCGCGCGGCGGTTGCCCCGGCGCTGGGCGGCGCGCTGACCAGCTGGACCATCGACGGCCGGCCGATGCTGCGCACCGCATCGGCGGAGGCACTGGCGGCGCACGATCCGCTGGGCATGGCCAGCTTTCCGCTGGTGCCCTTTTCCAACCGGATCGCCGATGCGCGGTTCGACTGGGCGGGGGAGACCCATGCGATTGCGCCGAATTTTGCACCCGAGCCGCATGCGATCCACGGCATCGGCTGGACGTCGCGTTGGGCCGTGCACAAGGCCCGTGTCGATTGCGTCATCCTGACGCTGGACCACCCGGGCGATGCGCGCTGGCCGTTTGCCTTTACGGTCGAGCAGCGTGTCGAGCTGACCCCCGACGCGCTGACCGTCACGCTGACGGCGCGCAATCTGGAGGCGTTCGACGCGCCGCTGGCGTGCGGGCATCACCCCTATTTTCCGGCAGCGGGCGCGCGGCTGCGCTTTGCGGCGGAGCGGCGCTGGCCACCCGATGCGCGGATGCTGCCGGGCGATCCGGTCGAAATTGCCGACCGGCAGGTCGATTTCGCAGTGGCCGAACGCGCGCTCGACTGCGCCTTTTCGGGGTGGGATGGCGTCGCCACGATCGCCTGGGCGGACGCTGCGCTGCGGATCGAGTCTGAGGTCGATCATGCAGTAGTCTATACCCCAGCAGGCGCGCCGCATTTCTGCTTCGAGCCGGTCGCGCACCTCCCAAACACGCTTGGCGTCACGGTTGCGCCCGGTGCGAGCCATCGCGCGACGATGCGCCTGATCGCCCAACCTGCTCGCGTGCGCGCATGACCGCTCCGCCCGTCGCCAGCATCGTCATCATCGGCGGCGGCACCGCCGGATGGATGGCCGCTGCCGCCGCTGCGCGCTTCCTGAACGATGGACGCCGCACGATCACATTGGTCGAATCCGATGCGATCGGCACGGTGGGCGTCGGCGAGGCGACGATCCCGCCGATCCGCGAGTTCAACCACCGGCTGGGCATCGACGAACGCGACTTTGTCCGCGAGACCGGTGCGACGATCAAGCTGGGCATCGAGTTCGTTAATTGGGGGCAGGTCGGCGACCGGTATCTGCACCCGTTCGGCGAACTGGGACATGATTTCCAGGGCGTCGCGTTCCACCAATATTGGCTCAAGCACCGGATCGGCGCGCTCGAGGAGTATTGGATTGCGGCGCAGGCGGCGCGACGTGACCGCTTCGCGCATCCCGTCGCCGATCCGCGCACGCCGCTGGGCGGGATGGCTTATGCCTATCATTTCGATGCTGGGCTTTACGCCGCGTTCCTGCGCCGCCGGGCCGAAGCCGGGGGCGTGGCGCGGGTCGAGGGCAAGATCGCGTCGGTCGAGCGCGATCCGGCAACCGGCCATGTCGCCGCCGTGCTGCTCGACGACGGCCGGCGCGTTCCGGGCGATTTCTTCATCGACTGTTCGGGCTTTCGCAGCCTGTTGCTGGGCGACGCATTGGGGGTTGGCTATCGCGACTGGTCGCACTGGTTGCCGTGCGATCGGGCAATCGCAGTGCCGTGCGAACGCGCCGACCCATTGACCCCACTGACGCGCTCCACCGCGCATGAATTCGGGTGGCAGTGGCGCATCCCGCTGCAGCATCGCACCGGCAACGGCATCGTCTATGCGAGCGCGTTCGCGAGCGAGGAGCGCGCGCGAGAGACCTTGCTCGCCAATCTGGATGCACCGGCGACGGCGGAACCGCGCGGCCTGTCGTTCACCGCCGGGGTGCGGGAGCAGCAATGGGTCGGCAATGTGGTCGCGCTGGGCCTGTCGGCCGGCTTTGTCGAGCCGCTCGAATCGACCAGCATCCACCTGATCCAGACCGGCATATCGAAACTGATGTGGCTGTTTCCCGACAGCGGTATGGGCGCGGCGGGGCGCAACGAATATAACCGGTTGATGCACGAGGCGTACGAATATGTGCGCGATTTCATCGTGTTGCATTACAAGGCGACCCAGCGGCGCGACACCGCCCTGTGGCGCCATGTGGGCGAGATGACGGTGCCCGACAGCCTCGCCGGAAAGCTGGAATTGTGGCGCGAGCGCGGGCGTATCCGCCGCTACGACCATGACCTGTTCGGCGTGCCGAGCTGGGTCGCGTTGCTGATCGGCCAGGGGATCATGCCCCAGGGCTATGACCCGCTGGTGGATTCGATGGACGATGCGCGGGTGACTGCAGCGATGCGCCAGATCGCCGCGACCTATGCCGATGTGGCGGGGAAGCTCCCCGGCCATGCCGATCAGATCGCGGCGATGGTGCGTTAGGTTACGGGCAGGCGATCACGCGGTCGGCCGCCGTGCCCAGCGCGACGCGCGACAGGCTGTAGGTGACCGCCCCTTCGCTGCGCAGCACGAACGGTGCCTCGACCCGGCCGAGATTGGCGCCGCCCTTGGCGAAACATTTGAGCGGGACGCCATAGCTGACCCAGTCGCCGATCTTCGCGCCCTCGACTGCGGTCGCGCGCACGGAGGCATTGCCGATGCGGAAATGCAGCGCACCCGCTGGCTTGGCATCGACGCGCATCGTCGCGACCAGCATGACGTCGCCATTGGTTTCGCGCGTGAGGTCGAGCGGCGCCTGGGTTGCGACCGCGACATCGGCGGAGCCCGAGGCGATGGCAAAGCGGCGCGCGCCTTCCTGCACGACATGGTCGACGGCCGTGACGCGCACCCGCCCGCTCGCCGCGACCGCCGGCACCGTGGTGATGCGCGTCGAATCCGCCGGGTCGCCATAGACCAGCAATGACCAGGACGCTGGCGGAACGCCGCCCGCGAAATAGACATTGCCAGCATCCTCGTCGGGGACTTCGCTGTCCTCCGACAGCGGCTTCCATGCCACCGGGCCGCCGGCAAGCGTCAAGCCATAGCCGAGGGGAAACAGCGTCGGGCCATCGGCGCGCGCGGTGGCGGGCCAGGCGACGGGCAGTTTGCCGGTGAAGTCATAGGGCGCGCGGCGATCCTTACGCTGGACCAGCAGGTCGGCGATGCCCGCCCCTTCCGATCCCGGCAGCCACGCGACGACGAAGGCGTCGGCGGCGTTGAGTTCGGGGTTCATGAACAGCGGACGGCCGGTGACCATCACCGCGACCACGGGAATCCCCTGCGCCTTGAGCGCCTTCATCGTCTCATAGGGCTTGCGCAATTCCGGGCGCAGCTGAAGCGTCTTGAGGTCGCCCTGAAACTCGGCATAGGGCGTCTCGCCGAACACCACGATCGCGACGTCGGGCTTCTTGGCAAACTTGCCGTCCGCGACCAGCTCGGCACTGCCGCCGGTCGATGTCACCGCGTCCTGCAGCCCCTTCCAGATCGAGGTCGCTCCGGGAAACTGGTCGTTCTTCACGCCCGTGCCCTGCCAGGTCAGCGTCCAGCCGCCCGACTGGCGGCCGATATCATCGGCGGCATCGCCCGCGACCAGCACATGCGCGCCCGCCTTCACCGGCAGCAGCGAGCTATTGTTCTTGAGCAGCACCAAAGACTTGCGCACCGCGTCGCGCGCCATCGCACGGTGATCGGCATGGCCGAGCAGCGACCAGTCGCCCGAATATTTGCGCGTCGAGGGCTTGCCCGCCTCGAACAGGCCGAGCCGCATCTTGACCCGCAGGATGCGCGCGACCGCATCGTCAAGCCGCGCCATCGGCACTTCACCCGACTTCACCTGCGCGACCAGCGAATGCCACAGCGGCTTCCAGCTGTCGGGGGCCATATACATGTCGAGCCCGGCATTGACCGCCTTCGGGCAGGAGGCATTGGTGCAGCCCTCGACCTGGCCGTGCGCGTTCCAGTCGGAAACGAGGAAGCCGCCGAAGTTCATCCGCTCCTTGAGCACATCGGTCAGCAGCCCCTTGTGCCCGGTCATCTTGGTGCCGTTCCAGCTCGAGAAGCTGACCATCACCGTCGCCACGCCCTGTTCGATCGCGGGGACATAGGGGGCGCCGTGAATGTCGCGCAGTTCGGTCTCGCTGATCCGCGCATCGCCCTGATCGCGCCCCTCATGCGTGCCGCCATCGGCGAGGAAATGCTTGGTCGAGGCGATGACATAGGGGCCGGAGAGCAGGTTCGTTCCGGCACCCGGCCCCTGCAGCCCGCGCACCATCCGCTCGACATAGGAAGCGACGAGCTTGGGGTCGGACGAATAACCCTCATAGGCGCGGCCCCAGCGGAAATCGCGCGGGACGGTGACGGTCGGGGCGAAGGTCCATTCCTGACCCGTCGCGCGGATCTCCAGCGCGGTCGCCTGCGCAATCTTTTCGATCAGGTCCGGGTCGCGCATCGCACCAAGGCCAATATTGTGCGGGAACAGCGTCGCGCCGATAATGTTGCTGTGGCCATGGACGGCGTCCGTGCCCCAGATGATCGGCACGCCGACCCGCCCGCCGCTCTTGTCGACCGAGGCCTCATAGAATTCATCGGCGAGTTGCAGCCATTTGGGCGCTGCGGCGAAATCGTCGCCGTATGGACCGCTGCTGCCGCCATTGAGAACGGAGCCGAGATGATAGTTGCGCACGTCCGCGGGGGTGACGCTGGCGATGTCCGCCTGGACGATCTGGCCGACCTTTTCCTCGACGCTCATCTTGGCGATCAGCGCCTTGATCTTCGCTTCGACAGCGTTGTCCGTCTGCTGCGGCCAGGTTGGGCTCGGCCAGATCTCGGGGTTCACCGGGCTTTCCTGCGCGGCCAGCGGTGCGGCCAGCGCGGCGCCGAGCGCCAGGAGCATCAAACGCTTCATCTATTCCTCTCCATGATGCGGATCAGTTGGTCTTCGGGCACAGCGCGGGCGGTGGGGTCGACGCGCTCGGGGCGAACCCCGTTCGCGAACCACCAGCCGACCCATTGGCCCGGAGTAACGGGATCGCCGTCGCGATAGGGAATGCGCCCACGCGCGGCAAATCCGGCGCGCAGGGCAGCGAGATCTTCGGTCGCCGAAACGCCCCAGCGTTCGCTCGACCAGTCGAGCAGGCGCTGATGGGCGATGGCGGTGCGGCGGTTATACTCCGCCGCCTCGCGCGCGCTGGGGTCGGCATGCGGCATGAATTCGATCGCGCGCAGGATATCGGCATGGACCGCGGAGAGCGCATGGCCGTCGAAGCTTTCCGCGACGAGCGCCGCTTCGCCGAGCGCAATGCTGCGCCCGGAGCGGGGCATCGGATGGCGCCCGGGCGGCAATCCGGCTCCGCGGACAAGCCGCCAGCCCCAGGGCGGTGCCTGCCACTCCACTGCGCCGTCGGCAATGCTCAGCGTCTCGCCTTCGGTGGCGCCGGGCGCGACCGAGTCTGCAACGATGCTCGGCAGCGGTGCGTCGAGCCAGCCAGCGCCCGGCACTGTGCAGTCGAGCAGCAGGTCGGCAGCATCCGCTTCGCCCCGCACGATGCCGAGCGCCGCCGCCATTTCGGCGAGCAGCGCGATGTAGGCAGGCATGTCGAAGCGCACGCCGAACGGCTCTGCCCCGGGCGCGGTAAGCGCAGCCCAGCCGGGCGCGGTCTCGGGTCGCTCGGCCAGATGCCGCAGCCAGAGTTGATGCAGCGCGACACCCTCGACATGCGGGATCGCGCCGGGCGCGCCGAGCAGTTCGCCGTTCAGCGTGACACGATGGATCGCAACCGCCCCGGTGCGGCGGATGAACAGCTGCTGGTCCAGCCCGATCGCGCGGTGGAAGGCGTCGATTGCCAGCGTCGCCGCACCGATGCGGTCGAGCAGCGATCTGGGATCGGCCGGTCGCTCGACTAAAGTGATCCGCGCCACAGGAAGCGCGCGGCGAAAGGCGATGGCGGCGGACAGCGCAACCACGCCGCTGCCCAGCACCGCAACGCTGGCCGGGCCGCTCATGCCGCCCCCCATGCGCCTTGGGCACGCAGTGCCGCTTCGTGGTCGGGCATCGCATCGACCCGTTCGCGGATCGTGCGCGCAATGTCGTCGAGCGCACGGGTCAGCGCGGCGGGTGAGGGATTGTCGGCGCGCGGATCATAGCGCCGCGGCACCATCCCCTGCCCCAGATAGACCGCGACCCAGCTGGGTTCGAGAAACAGGCCCTCGCCATATTTCTCGATTCGCCCGACCTCGCGCCACAACTCCAGCTTGCCGGCCAGGCTGTCGGGCAGCGCCATCGTGCGGACATGGTTCCAGAAGTCCGAATCGTCGCGCGTCGTCGCATGATAATGCAGGATCAGGAAGTCGCGGACGCGGTCATATTCATAATCGACCGTCGCGTTGAACGCGGCGCGGTCGGCGGGGTCGATCTGGCGCTCCGGAAACAGCTCGATCAGCCGCATCACCGCCATTTGCGCGAGGTGGATGCTGGTCGATTCGAGCGGTTCGAGAAAGCCGCTGGCGAGCCCGATGCTGACGACATTGCCGACCCAGCTTTCGCGCCGCCGTCCGGCGCGAAAGCGCAGGATGCGCGGGTCGGCGAGCGGATTCCCCTCGACCGCGCCAAGGATCGCTTCGCACGCTTCATCTTCCGACAGGAAACTGCTCGAAAAGACATAGCCATTGCCGATGCGGTGCTGGAGCGGGATGCGCCAGCGCCAGCCGGCCGTCATCGCGGTCGCGCGGGTATAGGGCTCGATCGGCCCGGCGGGCGAGGTCGCGGGCAGTGCCGCAGCGCGGTCGCAGGGCAGCCAGTGCGACCAGTCCTCCCACGCCGCATCCATCGTCCCGCCGATCAGCAAGGCGCGAAAGCCCGAGCAGTCGATGAACAGGTCGCCCGCAACGCGCTCGCCGCTCTCCAGCACAAGTTCGGTGACGTTCCCGTTCTCACCGTCGCGCTCGACGCCGGTGACGCGCCCCTCGGTCCGTGTGACGCCGCGCGCTTCGGAATAGCCGCGCAGCATCGGGGCAAGCCGGGTGGCGTCGAACTGATAGGCCCAGCCATAGCTGGTCGACAGGAAGTCGCCATCGGCCGGGGGCAGCGCAAAGCGATTGGCGCGCGCCGCGACGATCGGGAGCGAATAGTCCTCGATCGGACGCGCGCTCCCCTCGGCGCTGGCGCGCAGCCAATAATGGTGGAACCCGACCCCGGCGAGATCGACGCCATAGGCACCGAACGGGTGGATGTAGCGATCGCCAATCCGACCGAAATCGCGGAAATCGATGCCGAGTTTATAGGTCGCGTTGGTCGCGCGCATCATCTCGGCTTCGGGAATGCCGAGCCGCTGGAGAAAGGCGCGCAGGTGCGGGAGGGTCGCCTCCCCCACCCCGACGATCCCGATTTCCTCGGATTCGATCAGGCGCACGTCCGCCACGCCGGGCAGGAAGCGCGCGAGGGCGGATGCGGTCATCCACCCCGCGGTTCCACCCCCGACGATGACGACGCGCACCGGATCGGTCATGGCGTTCCCGAAGCTGCGTGTGGCCCGACCACCAGGCCCATGAACAGCCCGGCATGGATGGTGGCGAGGCGCGAGACGTCGACATCGCGCGCGATGCTGCGCCATGCGGTGTCGCCGACCGGGCGCCATTGCGCCTGCGCCACGCCCTTGTCGAAGCTCAGCTTGAGCTCGACCTGAGTGGCACCACCGCGCGGGACCGATGCGATCACCACGCCGTTCTCTGGCTCATCCTTCGAGATGCGGCGCCGCACCACGAGATTGTCGCCCTCGAGCCCCGCGAACATCAGATGATGCTCGTTGGCGACCGCGAGCAGCCCGGCGCGGTCCGACGCGCTTTTGGGATCGAAAGACACGCGCGTGGTCCAGCTTGCCTGGGGATGGCGCATGCGCTTGCCGATATAGCTTGGCTGGGCGAGCGCGCCCGCCGCGACCGGGCGCGCGTCGAGCGTCAGCGCACCATCGGCGATCCGCCACCATGGCGAACCCTTGGGCGTGCGCAGCATCATCCAGTCAATGCCAAGCTTCGGCGCGTCGAACTCCTCGCGCCAGTCGCGCGCTTCGCCGGGCGATGCGGGCAGGTTCGGGCGCGCGACGCTGGCGGGCAGCGGAGTGCGCGGCGGCAGGATCGATGGCCAGCCACTCTTCCATGTCACCGGCAGCAGAAACGTCTCACGCCCGAGCAACGTCTCCTGCCCCCGAAACGGGCGAGTGGCGAGGAACACCGCCCACCAGCTGCCATCGTCGAGCTTGACGAAATCGGCGTGGCCGGTGGCCTGCACCGGGTTCGGGCGATCTTCGGGCAGGTCGCGCTGCGTCAGGATCGGGTTGACCGCACCTGGCGTGTACGGGCCGGTCAGGTTGCGCGAGCGATAGATGGTCTGCGCGTGCTGATCCGCCGTGCCGCCCTCCGCCGCCGAGAGATAATACCAGCCATCGACCTTGTAGATATGCGGCCCTTCCGCCCAGATCGGCTTGGTCGCGGGGTCGACGCCCTTGTCGACGAGCAGGTGGCGCGGCCCCTTCATCTTGAACGTCGCGAGGTCGATTTCCTGCATCCACAGCGCGCGGTGGCCGTCATATTCGGGCGGCCCCGGCGGGGCGTCATTGTTGACGATCCAGGCGCGGCCATCCTCGAAGTAGATCGACGGGTCGATCCCGCCGAATTCCAGCCAGTGCGGCCCGCTCCACGGCCCCGCCGGATCCTTCGCGGTGAGCAGAAAATTGTCGCGGCAGCCGACGCAGGTGTTGAGGAGGTAGTAGGTGCCGTCATGATATTCGATCGTAGGCGCGAAGACACCGCGGTCGAGCGCAAGACCGCTGAAGTCGAGCATCTCGGGCCGGTCGATCGCATTGCCGATCTGACGCCAGTTCACCAGGTCGCGGCTATGATAGACCGGGATGCCGGGGAACCAGGCAAAGGTCGAGGTGACGAGGTAGAAATCCTGCCCCACCTTCACGATCGACGGATCGGGACGAAAGCCGGGCAAAACCGGATTGGCATAATGGCCAGCGGGTAGCGACGGGGCCGCTGATTCCGCCGTGTAGCTGACGAAATCGAATCGCGCCGTGCTCTGCTGCGCAACAGCAGGCGCAGCAAGCAACATGGCCAGCAAGGCGGCAAAACCCCTCATTCCGCTCCTCTCCTCAGTTCTTCGCACGGCTTTCCCGAGCCCGCACCGACGTTTTTTCCGCGCGATGCTTGACACCTTCATAGGAGCATGATGTTAGCGCTATCAAGAACAATGATGGCGGAGGGGTGAGAGATAATGGCCATCGCGCTTGCAGACATATTGCCGAGTGATTGGCGGAGCGGTCGCTTTCTCGGTCGGGTCGATCTGGGAGATGGTCCGGTGCCGGTGCTGATCGCCGATGACGCGCTGTTCGACCTCACGCCGCATGCCGCAACCGTCGCCGGAGCGATCGACCGGGGCCTGACCACGCCCGAATTCGGGCGGCGGATTGCCGATCTCGACGCGACCGATCCGCGCCTGCCCGATGGCGCCGCGCTGCTCGCGCCGATCGACCTGCAGTGCATCAAGGCGGCGGGCGTCACCTTTGCGGTTTCGGCGATCGAGCGCGTGATCGAGGAAAGCGCGCGCGGCGATGCGAGCCAGGCGGCGGCGATTCGCGGGCGGCTGGAGGAGCGCATCGGCGGTGGTATTCGTTCGGTGATCCCCGGATCGACCGAGGCGGCCGCGCTCAAGGCCGCGCTGATCGAGGACGGCATGTGGTCGCAATATCTGGAGGTCGCGATCGGCCCGGATGCGGAGATCTTCACCAAGTCGCCGGTGCTGTCGGCGGTCGGCCATGACGCGCCGATCGGCGTGCGATCGGATTCGAGCTGGAACAATCCCGAGCCCGAAATCGTGCTGGCCATGTCGCGCCGCGGCGAGGCGGTGGGCGCGATGCTGGGCAACGACGTCAACCTGCGCGACTTCGAAGGACGCTCGGCACTGCTGCTGGGGAAGGCCAAGGACAATACTGCGTCCTGCGCGCTCGGTCCGTTCATCCGCCTGTTCGACAACGGCTTTACCATCGACGATGTGCGCAGCGCCGATGTCGCGCTCACGATCGAAGGCACCGACGGCTTTCGCCTGGAGGGCGCGAGCCGGATGAGCGAGATCAGCCGCGACCCGCTCGACATCGCGGCACAGGCGATGAGCGAGCATCATTATCCGGACGGTTTCGTGCTGCTCCTCGGCACCCTGTTTGCGCCGACCCAAGATCGCGATGTGCCCGGTAGCGGTTTCACCCACAAGGTTGGCGACCGCGTGACGATTTCGTCCACCCGCTTGGGCAAGCTCGCGAATAGGGTGACGACGTCGAAGGATGCCCCGAAGTGGGAGGTGGGCATCGGTGCGTTCGTGCGCGACCTTGCCCGCCGCGGACTCGCCGACCGGATCTGAACTCTGACTTGCAGGATATGCACATCATGAAGCTGACCCACCTCATCAACGGCGAGCGCGTCGCGGTCGACACTCCGCTGGAAAGCCGGAACCCGTCGAACACCGATGAGGTGGTCGCGACCTTTGCTGCAGGCGATGCTGCGGTGGTCGACCAAGCGGTGCAGGCCGCCCGCGCCGCGCAGCCGGGCTGGGCTGCGGCCTCGCCGGAAGTGCGCGCCGATCTGCTGGACAAGGTCGGCGCGACGATCATGGCGCGCGCCGCCGAACTCGGCGAACTGCTCGCGCGCGAAGAGGGCAAGACCCGCGCCGAGGGCATGGGCGAGGTGATGCGCGCCGCGCGTATCTTTCGTTACTTCGGCGGTGAAGCGCTGCGCCGCCACGGGCTGACGCTCGAATCGACCCGGCCGGGGCTTGATGTTGCGACCTATCGCGAGGCGGTGGGCGTGGTCGGGCTGATCACGCCGTGGAACTTCCCGATCGCGATTCCGGCATGGAAGGCGGCACCCGCGCTCGCTTTTGGCAACACGGTCGTGATCAAGCCGGCGAATGTCACCCCGGCGGTCGCCAGCGCGCTCGCCGACATCATCCAGGAATGCGGTGCGCCTCCCGGCGTGTTCAACATGGTGCTGGGCCAGGGCGGCGTCGGGCAGGCGATCGTCGATCATCCTTATGTCGACGCGGTCAGCTTCACCGGATCGCAGGGCGTCGGCGCCAAGGTCGGCATGGCCGCGATGACGCGGCAAGCGCGGGTCCAGCTCGAGATGGGCGGCAAGAACCCGCTGGTCGTGCTGGCCGATGCCGACCTCGACAAGGCCGTGGCAATCGCGCTCGACGGCGGTTTCTTCCAGACCGGGCAGCGCTGCACCGCATCGAGCCGGGTGATTGTCGAGGACGCGATCCACGACCGCTTCGTCGCCGCGCTGGCCGAGCGCGCCAAGGCGCTGAAGGTCGGCCCCGCACTTGCCGCCGACACGCAGGTCGGCCCGGCGTCGAGCGAGAGCCAGTTCGAACAGAATCTGCGCTACGTCCGCAAAGCGATCGAGGAAGGCGGCCGCGTCGCCAGCGGCGGGCCGGACCCGTTGAAGCTCGAGACGCCCGGCTATTTCATGGCGCCGACGCTGATCGCCGACACCGATCCCGACATGACGATCAACCGCGAGGAAGTGTTCGGTCCCGTCGTCTCGACCGTCCGCGCCAAGGACTATGAGCACGCGCTGGAGATCGCCAATCAGGGCGAGTTCGGCCTGTCGTCGGGCATCGTCACCACCAGCCACAAATATGCGCGCGATTTCCGCAAGCGCATCCGCGCCGGCATGGTGATGGTCAATCTGCCCACTGCGGGCGTCGATTATCATGTGCCGTTCGGCGGCACGCGCAAGTCCAGTTACGGCGCGCGGGAGCAGGGCTTTGCCGCGGTTGAATTCTATACGACCGTCAAAACGGTCTATTCGGGGGATTGAGGGTTGCTGCAGAAGTCCAGCGGAGCGGCCACGATGCGCGCCACCTATCCCAGCCTGCGTGACAAACATGTGCTGATCACCGGCGGCGCGTCGGGGATCGGCGAAGGGCTGGTCGAAGCGTTCGTGGCGCAGGGCGCGCGCGTGACGTTCGTCGATGTCCAGACGGCGGCCGGCGAAGCGTTGAGCGCGCGGCTGACACCGGGCGCAATCCATGCACCGCAGTTCGCCCATTGCGACCTGACCGATGTTGCCGCGCTGCAGTCGTGCCTAACGGCGATCCTGGCGGAGCGGGGCGCGGTCGACATCCTGCTTAACAATGCCGCGAGCGACGACCGCCACGGGATCGAGGAGGTGACGCCGGCCTATTGGGACGATCGGATGGCGGTCAATCTGCGCCATCTGTTCTTCGCCGCGCAGGCGGTGGTGCCGGGGATGAAGGAGGCTGGGCACGGCGTCATCATCAACTTCGGATCGATCAGCTGGCATCTCGGCCTGCCCGACCTGACGCTCTACCAGACCGCCAAGGCCGCGATCGAGGGGCTGACCCGCAGCCTTGCCCGCGAATTGGGGCCGTTCGGCATCCGCGCCTGCACCATCGTGCCCGGCAACGTCCAGACGCCGCGGCAAGAGAAATGGTACACGCCCGAGGGTGAGGCTGAGATCGTCGCGGCGCAAGCGCTGAAAGGGCGAATCCAGCCGTCGGACATTGCTGCGATGGCGACCTTCCTCGCCTCCGACGACGCACGCATGTGCACGGCGCACAATTATTGGGTGGACGCTGGATGGCGGTAAGCGAAGTGCGGGTCGCCGCGCGCCTTGGCGCGACGCTGGGCGAAGGTCCGGTCTGGGATACGCAGCGCGGCTGCCTGTGGTTCGTCGATATCAAGGGGAAGACGCTGCACCGCTTCGACCCCACAACCGGTGCACTGACCAGCGCCGATGCGCCGGGCGAGATCGGCTGGGCGCTGCCCGCCGACAATGGCCGATTGCTGTGCGGGTTGCAGAGCGGGCTGCACTGGTTCGACCCCGACACGCGCGCCTTCACCTTCTGGCGCGTGGTCGAGCCGGATTTGCCCGGCAACCGTCTCAACGACGCCTGCACCGACGCGCAGGGCCGCGTGTGGTTCGGGTCGATGGACAATGCCGAGAGTGCTGAAACCGGCCATTTCTACCGGCTCGATGCCGGGCAGCTCGACCGGGTTGGGCCGGGGCCGGTGAGCATCACCAACGGCCCGGCGGTGTCCCCGGCCGGGGACCGCATCTATTTCACCGACACGATCGGGCGGCGCATCTGGGTCGCGCCGCTGCATGACGACGGATCGCTCGGCGCGGTTCAGCCCTTTCTGACCTTCACCGGCGATCAAGGCTATCCCGACGGGTCGATCACCGATGCGGAAGGCAATGTCTGGGTGGGCTTCTTCGCCGGCCATGGTGCACGCCGCTTCGATCCAACCGGGCGCGAGATCGAGTTCGTCCGCCTGCCCGTCGCCAATGTCACCAAGCTGGCGTTCGGCGGCGCAGGGCTGACGACGCTCTATGCGACGACCGCCGCCAAGGGACTGAGCGAGGCCGAACGCGCGGCCCAGCCGCATGCCGGCGACCTGTTCGCCTTTGAGGCGCGCGTTCCAGGCCACGCCCTTGCCCGGGCGCATATTGCATGAGGATCGCGGCGGTCCTGCTCAGCGCGACCGCGCTCGCCCCCCTCCCCGCAACGGCGCAGCTCAGCTTCGCCCCTGCCATCGGCGACCATGGCGTGCTCCAACGCGACAAGCCGATTATCGTCGAGGGCGAAGCTGCACCAGGCATGTCGCTGACCGTCACGCTCGGCGACACGATCGCGCAGGCCAAGGCCAATAGGGACGGCCAGTGGCGCGCGACGTTTCCGGCGATGAAGGCGGGCGGCCCCTATCTGCTCCGTGCCGCGACGCTGGACGCTGCCGTTGAGGCAAAGGGGGTGATGATCGGCGATGTCTGGCTGTGTTCGGGCCAGTCCAACATGGAATTTCCGGTTCGCCGCGCACTCGATTTCGACAATCAGATGAACAGCGCCACCGATCCGATGCTGCGGCTGCTGACCGTGCCCAAGGCAACCTCGACACGGCCGCTACGCAAGTTCGCCGAGCCGGCCAGCTGGCAGGCATCGACGCGCGAGACTGCACCCGAATTCTCCGCCGCCTGCTGGTATATGGCGCGGGAGCTGCGCAAGGCCGAGCCGGGGGTGGCGATCGGGCTGATCGACGCGACTTGGGGCGGCACCGCGGTCCGTGTCTGGCTTGATCCCGCCGCGACCCGCGCGATCTATGGCGCGGACGAAGTGGCATTGCTGACGGTGTATGATCGCGACCCGCTCGCCGCGAACACGCAATTCGCCCCGCGCTGGATCGATTGGTGGCGGACGCAGGACAAGGTCGAACCGTGGCGCACGCCCGATGCAGTGACGTGGTCACCGATTAATGGTGTCGGGTCATGGGACAGCTTGAACGAGCCAGCGCTGCGCGGCTTTACCGGCTGGGTGTGGTTCCGCCGCACCGTGACGCTGACGGCGGGGCAGGCGCGCGGCGGCGCGACCGTTTCGCTGGGCATCATCGACGATGGCGATCAGGCGTTCGTCAATGGCAAGCCGGTCGGCAACAGCTTCGGCTGGTCGAACGCGCGCGATTACAAGGTGCCGGGAAGCTATTGGAAGGCCGGAGCGAACGAGGTCGTCGTTGCGGTGTGGAACAGCTATGGCACCGGCGGCTTCATGGGACCGGCGGAGCGGCTGAAGCTCACCCTGTCCGATGGGTCGAACATTCCGCTGGGCGACCAGTGGCGCTACTGGATCTCGGCGGCCAAGGGCGCGCCGCCGCGTCCGCCATGGGACAATATCGCCGGGCTCGGCCTGATCGGCAATGCGATGGTCGCGCCATTGGGCGGGATCGGGCTGCGCGGGGTCGCCTGGTATCAGGGCGAGAGCGACTCCGGCCAGACCGGCTATGACGTGCGATTGCGTGGCCTGATCGACGGCTATCGCCGCCAGTCGGGCGATCCGGCGCTGCCGGTGCTGGTGGTCGGCCTCGCAGGTTACGGCGCGCCTGGGGCAACGCCGGGCGAGAGCGGCTGGGCGATGCTGCGCGATGAGCAGCGCCGCGCGGTGGCGGCGACGCCGGGAACGGCGCTGGTCTCCGCGATCGACCTGGGATCGCGCACCGACATCCATCCGGGCGACAAGAATGAGCTGGGCAAGCGTCTTGCGCGTGCCGCGCTGGGCAAGCCGGGGCCGCAGGCGGTGTCGGCGCGGCGTGACGGTAGCGATGTGGTCGTTTCGTTCAGCGGGGTCGAGGGGGCGCTGACGAGCTGGAGCGGCGCGCCGGTCGGGTTCGAGCTTTGCGCCCAGAGCTGCCGCTTTGCCGCGGCGCGGGTCGAGGGCGGCAGCGTCCGGGTTCTGGGCGATGGCCAGCCGGTCACGCGGGTGCGCTATGCCTGGGCCGATACGCCGGTGGTGAACCTGTACGACGCGGCAAACATGACGCCGACCTCGTTCGAGCTGGTGGTGGAGTGATCAATCAATCCTCCCCGGGACGGGGAGGTGGCGCCGAAGGCGACGGAGGGGGCCCGAGGCACCGGACTCCCTTGCCTCGGGCCCCCTCCACCATGCTACGCATGGTCCCCCTCCCCGTTCCGGGGAGGAATTGAACGGACTCAATGATTATGCCGCGGCAGCGTCTTTGACGTCTGACGGTACTCCAGCGCGAATTCCAGCACCGCGCCCTCGCCGAGCTGTCCGGTCTTTTCACGCGCGAGCTGTTCCCACGGCGTATTGCTCGCCGGAACCTCTGGCAGCCCATCGCCCTTGCGCCGCTCGATCTCCTCCGCCTCGACCAGCATGTCGCATCGGCGGGTGTTGAGGTCGATGCGGATCGTATCGCCGGTGCGCAGCCACGCCAGCCCGCCGCCCGCCGCGCTTTCGGGCGAGGCGTTGAGGATCGACGGGCTGTCCGACGTGCCCGACTGACGCCCGTCGCCAAGCGTTGGCAGCCAGTTCACGCCGGCGCGGATCAGCGCATCGGGCGGCTGCATGTTGACCACTTCCGCCGACCCCGGCCAGCCAAGCACGCCCGCTGAGCGCATCACCAGGATGCAATCGGCGTCGATGTTCAGATCGGGGTCGTTGATGCGGTGGTGATAATCGTCCGAGCCATCGAACACGATCGCGCGCGCCTCAAACACATTTTCCGCGCCGGGGCGCGACAGATAGCGTTTGCGAAACTCGGACGAGATCACCGAGGTTTTCATGATCGCGAAATCGAACAGATTGCCGCTCAGCACGAGGAACCCGGCGTTGTCCTGAAGCGGATCGGCGAACGGCCGGATCACCTCACGGTCGTTGCTTTCGGTACCGGCGAGATTCTCCGCGATCGTCCGGCCAGTGACGGTCAGGCAGTCGCCGTGCAGCTTCCCCGCCTGAAGCAATTCCCACATCGCCGCAGGGACGCCGCCCGCACGATGGAACCGCTCGCCCAGATACTTCCCCGCCGGCTGCATGTTGACCAGCAGCGGCAAATGGTAGCCGTGATCGTACCAGACCTCCGGCTCTAGCTCGAGGCCGGCATGGCGCGCCATCGCGACGATGTGCGGCTGGGCATTGGACGATCCGCCGCACACGGTGACGGTGGCAATGGCGTTGAGGAACGCTTCGCGCGTCAGGATCCTCGACGGGCGCAGGTCTTCGCGCACCATCTCCACGATCCGCTGGCCGGTGCGATAGGCGATCTGTCCGCGCTCGCGATAGGGTGCCGGGATCGCCGCGCAGCCGGTGAGCGACAGGCCGAGTGCTTCGGCGACCGCGTTCATCGTCGATGCCGTGCCCATCGAATTGCAATGCCCGGCCGACGGCGCGCTGCTGGTTGCGCGGCGCAGGAACTCAGCCTCATCGATCTCGCCCGCGGCCAGCGCACGGCGGCTGCGCCAGATCACGGTGCCGGAACCGACCAGCTCGCCCTCATGCCAGCCATCGAGCATCGGCCCGCCCGACAGGACGATCGCCGGGATATCGACCGTGGTCGCCGCCATCACCTGACTCGGCGTGGTCTTGTCGCAGCCGGTGGTCAGCACCACGCCGTCGATTGGGTAGCCGTTGAGCAGTTCGACCAAGCCGAGATAGGCAAGGTTGCGGTCGAGCGCGGCGGTCGGGCGACGGCAATTTTCGAAGATCGGATGAACCGGGAACTCAATCGGGATGCCGCCCGCATCGCGAATGCCGTCGCGCACGCGCTTGGCGAGGTCGAGATGGATGCGGTTGCAGGGGGAAAGGTCGCTGCCCGACTGGGCGATGCCGATGATCGGCTTGCCCGACTGAAGCTCTTCGGGCGTGACGCCATAGTTCATGAACCGCTCCAGATAGAGCGCGGTCATGTCCCAGCGTTCGGGATTGTCGAACCAGTCGCGCGACCGCAGCCGCACGGGTGTATCATCAGGCATCGGGGCTCCGTTTGGGAGAGGCGCGGCGGGCCAGCGTCGGAGCGGAATCCGAATCGCGGCGCACCAGCGTGTAGGGCAAGGTTTTCTGCTCGACCTCCAGCGGCTCGCCATTGCGCTTGGCCTTGAGGAAGCGCACCGCCGCCGACACCGCCCAGGCGGTCATGCCGCGGATCGGCTGGCGGATCGTGGTCAGCTCGGGCCAGATCGTGCTCGCCATCGCGGTATCGTCGAAGCCGCACACGGTGATGTCATTGGGCACATCAAGGTGCAGCCGATGCGCGACCGCGACGGTCGCGGCGGCCATATCGTCGTTCGACGCGAAGATCGCGGTCGGACGCGGATCGACCGAGATCAGCCGCTCCGACGCCTGCATCCCCGAGCGATAGGTGAAGCGGCCCTGCGCGATCAGCTCTTCGCGCACCGGGATGCCCGCGGCTTCGAGCGCAGCCTTGTAACCGTTGAGGCGGCGGCCGCTGGATACCTGTTCGGGGTTGCCGATGATGAACCCGATGCGCGTATGGCCAAGATCGATGATGTGCCGCGTCATGTCGTACGCGGCCTGGAAATCGTCGATCAGCACCGCAGCGTGCGACCCGCTCGCCTTGCCGGGACCGACCGCGATGGCGACGGCCCCGGCGTCGGTGATCAGGTCGAGCACGCTCTGGTCGTCGCACAAGGGCGGGGGGAGGATGAAGCCCTTGATCCCGCCATCGATCAGGTGGTGGACCAGCGACTTGGCCTCGGCAACATTCTCGCAATTCTGGACGACGAGGTGGATGTCGGCGCGGCTCGCCTCTTCCAGGGCGCCCATCAGAAACTCGCTAAGATAGGATGCCGACGGGTTGTCGAACATCAGCGCGATCCGCAATTGCTCGCCACCCGCCAGGCTGCGCGCCGCGCGGTTGGGCGCGAAGTTAAGCTTGGCAATCGCCGCCAGCACCTGTTCGCGCGTATTCTCGCGCACATTGCCCTCGCCATTGATCACGCGGCTGACCGTCATCGGCGAGCAGTGCGCCTCCGCCGCGACATCGGCGATGGTGGGAGCGCCACCACGGCGGCGGGACGAACGGGGCTTGGCAGGTGCGGATGAGGCCATGATCATGGCACATACGCCCCGTTTGCCCGTCGCAGCAAGCGCAGCGTCACCTGATTTGGGAGCGCAATCATTCGCCGGGCGCCTCAGGGAAGTTCTGCGCCTGATACCAACTCAGCGGATACCGGGGCGCGCTATGACCGGTCGGGAGCGCACGACCGGAAACGGTCGACCAATAAGCAAGGCTGGCGTCGCGCCACCATTGTGCCTCGTCGCGTTGGATGTTGAGGAAGTCAGCGACAGCGCGATGACGCTGCGCATCGACATGCGGCGCGAGCGTTGCCCAGGTCGCGCGCATCCGCTCGACAGCGGCCACGCCCCGGTCATAGCGGCGCGGCAGTTCCTCCCACAGGGTATTCCCGTTCTTCAGTCGATGATCCCACGACACACGGCGGAACCACAGCAGCAATTCCTCGTCTGCCAGCAAGCGCTTCGCCACGTCCGGTGCATATTGGGCGAGCGCGTTGCTGCCGGTCGGGGTGCGGTCGAAGCCGATGCCGTCACGGTCAGCACGGTGGTAATAGACCGGGTTCCATTCCGGCCGGGCCAGATCGGACACCCACGGCGCGGGGCCGTAATGATGGCCGGTGCCCATGACATGGGCGAGGCCGAGCGGGGTCATATAGTCGACCACCGCATCGCGGCTGCCCAGCATCATCGGCACGACGGCGTTCAGGAACGCGGGATCGCGACTGAAGGTCTGCGCGGCCCATTCGCGGGCGATCTGGTCGCTCGCCAGCTTTGGGTTCCACGCTAACCGCCCAAAGGCGTACCAGTTGGCCTGATCGAAATGCGATCCCGTCCAGTTGCGGTCGCTCCCGGTATTCGCGACCCCGGCGATGACGCTGACCGTCCGCGAAACGCTGCCGCTGCGCCCGGTATCGGCGTCGAGCGCCTCCTCGAACAAGGGGGCGAGGAAGGCGAGGTGTGAGGCGAAGCCGAGATATTCCTTGGTGATCTGCAGCTCGAGGCTCAGCCGCGTCTTCGGCATCGCGCCGAACAGCGGGTGGAACGGCTCGCGCGGCTGGAAGTCGATCGGTCCGTTCTTGACCTGCACGACCACATTCGACGCAAACTTGCCGTCGAGCGGCTGGAACTCGGTGAACGCCTGCTTGGCGCGATCCTCCTTGTTCTCGGCGGCATAGACGAAGGCGCGCCAGATCACGGTGCCGCGGCCGCCGATCGCCTCGGCAAGCATGTTCGCGCCATCGGCATGGCTGCGGCCATAATCCTGCGGCCCCGGCTGGCCTTCGGAATTGGCCTTGACCAGGAAGCCGCCGAAATCGGGGATCGCGGCGTAAATCTCGTCCGCCTTCGCCTTCCACCAGGCGCGTACTGCCGGATCGAGCGGGTCGGCGGTCTTGAGCCCGCCAATGTCGCGCGGCGCGGAGAAGCGGGCCGAGACATAGACGCGAATGCCCCAGGGCCGGAAGGTGTCGGCCAGCGCCTTGATCTTGGCGATGTAGCGCGGCTCCAGCATCATCGCGCGGGCGTTGACGTTATTGACGACGACGCCGTTGATCCCGACCGAGGCATTGGCGCGCGCATAATCGGTCATTCGCGCATCGACATGGCCGGGCAGATGCCACCAGTCGAAGATCGACCGCCCGGCATAGCCGCGCTCGACATGCCCGTCGGGATTGTCCCAATGGTTGAGCATGCGCAACGTGTAGGCGGGCGCTTCATCGAGGTGGATCGCGCCGATCGCCTTGCCCTGCCCCAGCTCCCGCAGCAGGGCGAAGGCGCCGTAGAGCAGCCCGCTATCGCTCGCGGCGGTGATCTCGGCACCGCTGATGCGGAACGCGCCTGCGCGCTCGCCCGGAGTCGTCACCTTGCGGAGGGTGATCGCAGATACGAAGCGCAGCTCGGCAAGGCCGCGCTGCAACTCGTCGCGCGCCAGTCGGGCAGTCGGCGAATCGCTGCCGATCAGGGTGACGGTGGCGGGGCGATGCTGCGCAGCATCGGCGACGGGCGCATGGCGCAGCCACAAGCGATATCCGTCCTCCGCACGCGCCGCGCCGCCGGTCATCAGCACCGTCACGAGCAGCAACAGGGCACAGAGCCGCACGGTCACCATCCTCATCCCCTTCGCCATGCGCCGATCCGATTCCTGGCCGGTCGCTGCTTGACAAGCTCGATCCCCTCATACCATGGTAGCGCTAACAATAAAGACCGTTTTGCAGTTCGATTCAGGAGAGTGAAGATGCGAAAGGCTTGGGTCGCCCTGTTGCTGGCGAGCGTATCGGCAACGCCCGCTGTGATAGCTGGCACGCCTGCCACCCCGGCTCCCAGTCCCGCGCAAGCCACGGCACAGCGCCCCCCGGCCGACGCCCCCTATCGCAACGCCAAACTGCCGCTGGAGACGCGCGTTGCGGACCTGCTCGCACGGATGACGCTGGAGGAAAAAGTTGCCCAGATCACCTCGATCTGGGACACCAAGGTCGAGATTCAGGACGCGCAGGACTGGTTCGATCCGGCAAAGGCGAAAGCCAAGCATCCGCACGGCATCGGCCAGCTCGCCCGCCCGTCGGACCGCAAGGGTCCGGTGTCGCCGCGCGTCACGCCACCGCGCAGCATTGCTGACAGCATCGCTTACGTGAATGCGATCCAGAAATGGGCGGTCGAGGGCACGCGCCTCGGCATCCCGGTGCTGTTCCATGAAGAGGCACTGCACGGCCTCGCCGCACAGGACGCGACCAGCTACCCGCAGTCGATCGGCCTGGCTTCCACCTGGGACCCGGACCTGATCCGCGACATCAACGCCGCGATTGCCCGCGAAGTACGCGCGCGCGGGGTCCATCTCGTCCTGTCCCCCGTGGTCGATGTCGCGCGCGACCCACGCTGGGGGCGGATCGAGGAGACGTTCGGCGAGGACCCGCATCTGGTCTCCGAAATGGGCGTCGCGGCGGTCGAGGGGTTGCAGGGCACCAACCGCGCCCGCGTGCTCGGCCCGGGCAAGGTGTTCGCGACGCTCAAGCATATGACCGGCCACGGCCAGCCCGAAAGCGGCACCAATATCGGCCCCGCGCCGATTGCCGAACGCACGCTGCGCGAGGTGTTCTTCCCGCCGTTCGAGGCGGTCGTCACCCGCACCGGGGTCGAGGCGGTGATGGCGAGCTATAACGAGATCGACGGCGTGCCGAGCCATGCCAATAAATGGCTGCTGGGCGACGTGCTGCGCGGTGAATGGAAATTCCCCGGCGCGGTGGTGAGCGACTATTATGCGATCGAGCAGATGGTCGGCATTCACCGGATCGCCGTGTCCAACGCCGATGCCGCCAAGCGCGCGCTCGCGGCGGGCGTCGATAGCGAATTGCCCAACGCCACCGCCTATTCGACCCTGATCGACGCGGTGCGCAAGGGCGAGGTTAGCCAGAGCGCGATCGACACCGCCACGTCACGGATGCTGAGCATCAAGTTCCGCGCCGGGCTGTTCGAAAATCCCTACGCGAAGCTGGCCGACACCAAGATCAACCACAGCCCTGAATCGGTCGCCCTCGCGCGCAAGGCGGCGGCGAAGTCGTTCGTGCTGCTCAAAAATGAAGGCGCCGCGCTGCCGCTGTCGCTCGACGCGCCGCAGACGATCGCGGTGATCGGGCCGAACGCCGATGTCGCGCGGCTCGGCGGTTATTATGGCATCCCGCCCGAGACGGTCACTCCGCTGCAGGGCATTCGCGCGCTGGTCGGCGACAAGGCGAAGATCGTGCACGCCGAGGGCGTCAAGATCACCGAGAATGACGATTGGTGGGCGGATGAGGTCAAGCTGTCCGACCCGGCCGAGAACCGCAAGCGCATCGCTCAGGCGGTCGAGACCGCGCGCGCGGCGGACACGATTCTGCTGTTCATCGGCGACACTGAGCAGACCAGCCGCGAAGCCTGGGCCGACGCGCATCTCGGCGATCGCGCCAGCCTCGATCTGGTCGGCGAGCAGCAGGAACTGTTCGACGCGATGAAGAAGCTGGGCAAGAAGCTGGTCGTCGTCCTCGTCAACGGCCGCCCACCCTCCTACCCCAAGATCGCCGAGCAGGCCGACGCGATCCTCGAAACCTGGTATGGCGGCGAACAGCAGGGGCATGCGATCGCCGACACGCTGTTCGGGCGGGTCAATCCGGGCGGCAAGCTGCCGGTGACGGTCGCGCGCCATGTCGGCCAGCTGCCGATGGTCTATAACGTCAAGCCGAGCGCGCAGCGCGGTTACCTGTTCGACACCACCAAGCCGCTGTATCCGTTCGGCTACGGCCTCAGCTACACGCACTTCACTCTGTCCACGCCACGCCTGTCGGCGACCTCGGTCAAGGCGGGGAGCAGCGTCGATGTGCTGGTCGATGTCACCAATACCGGCGCGCGCGAAGGCGATGAGGTGGTGCAGGTCTATGTCCGCGACAAGGTCGCATCGGTGACGCGCCCGATCAAGGAATTGAAGGCCTTCCGCCGCGTGACGCTCAAGCCCGGCGAGACGCGGACGGTGAAGCTGACGCTCGGCCCGGACGCGTTCCAGATGTGGAATATCGACATGAAGCGGGTGATCGAACCCGGTGAGTTCGAGATCATGACCGGGGCCGATTCCGCCACGCTTCAGTCGGTGACGCTGGCGGTGACGCCGTGAAGCGCCGCGCCGCGCTGCGTCTGCTTGCCGGTGCGTCCGTCGCAGCCGGTGCAGTCGCGCTGGCCCCCGCCGCGTACGCGCTGGCCGCGCCGCTCTACAAGGATGCGCGCGCGCCGATTCCTGCCCGCGTCGCCGACTTGCTCGGCCGGATGACGCTGGAGGAAAAGGTCGGCCAGATGATCGCCATCTGGGCGCGCAAGGAAGAGGTCATGGACGGCCTCGACTTCAATGCGAAGAAGGCGTCTGCGGCTTATCCCAATGGCGTCGGCCATGTCACCCGCCCGTCGGACAAGCGCGGCGTGCCGGGGATTACCGGCGCGGCCGGCGGCACCGCCGCGCGCTGGCGCACCCCGCGCGAGACGGTCGACTTCATCAACGCGATGCAGCGCTGGGCGCTCAACGACACGCGGCTCGGCATCCCGGTGCTATTCCATGAGGAATCGCTGCACGGCTATATGGCCACCGACGCGACGATGTTCCCGCAGGCGATCGGCCTTGCCGGAGCGTTCGACCGCGATCTGATGCGACGCGTCCAGTCGGTCATCGCGCGCGAAACGCGGGCGCGCGGCGTCCCCTATGTCCTCTCGCCCGTGGTCGACATCGTGCGCGACCCGCGCTGGGGGCGGATCGAGGAGACGTTCGGCGAATGCCCCTATCTCGTGGCGGAACTGGGCGTCGCGGCGGTCGAGGGACTGCAGGGGCCGGGCAAGTTCGACCGGCTCGCCGATGGCAAGGTCTATGCGACGCTCAAGCACATGACCGGCCATGGCCAGCCCGAAAGCGGCGTCAATGTCGGCCCGGCGCAATTGTCCGAACGTGAGTTGCGCGAGTATTTCTTTCCGCCGTTCCGCGAGATCGTGAAGCGCACGTCGATCGGCGCGGTGATGCCGAGCTATAACGAGATCGACGGCGTGCCGAGCCATGCAAACACCTGGCTGATCGGCGATGTGCTGCGCGGCGAATGGGGCTTCGACGGACTGATCGCGAGCGATTATGGCGCGGTCAACGAGCTGGAGAGCATCCATCACGTCGCCGCCGATCTGGCCGAAACCGCCCGGCTCGCGCTCGCTGCGGGGGTGGACAGCGAACTGCCCGATGGCATGGCGTTCCGCACGCTGGTCGATCAGGTGCGCGCTGGCAAGGTCGAGGTGAGCGCGATCGACCGCGCGGTCGCGCGCATGTTGACGCTCAAATTCCGCGCGGGGCTGTTCGAAAACCCCTATGGCGACGCCGCGCTGGCCGAGCGCATCACCGGCAACGCCGAAGCCCGCGCGCTGGCGCTGGAGGCGGCGCGCAAGTCGCTGTGTTTGCTCACCAATGATGGCACTTTGCCGTTCGCGGAGGGCAAGGTCCGCAAGCTCGCGGTGATCGGCCCCAACCACGCCATCGCGCGGTTGGGCGGTTATTCGAGCGTCCCCAAGCAAACCGTCAGCCTGATCGAAGGGCTGCGCGCACTGGTCGGCGACAAGGTCGAGCTGCTGACCGCGCAGGGCGTGTTCATCACCCAGAGCGAGGACCGCTCGGCGAACGAGGTGCTGCTAGCCGAACCGGCCAAGAACCGCGACCTGATCGCGCAGGCTGTCGCGGTCGCGAAGGGCGCCGATGCGATCGTGCTCGCGATCGGCGACACTGAACAGACCAGCCGTGAGGGCTTTGCCAAGAACCACCTGGGCGACCGGACCAGCGTCGATATCGTCGGTGAGCAGAATGAGCTGGTCGCGGCGATGGCCGCGCTCGGCAAGCCGCTGGTGATCACCGCGATCAATGGCCGTCCGCCGAGCTGGCCCGCCGTGATCGGCAAGGCCAACGCCGTACTCGAATGCTGGTATCCGGGCCAGGAAGGCGGCACCGCGATGGCCGAAGCGCTGTTCGGCCGGATCAATCCGGGCGCGAAGCTGCCGGTCACGGTGATCCGCGATGCAGGGCAGATCCCGTTCTTCTACAACCACAAGCCGTCGGCGCGGCGCGGATACCTGTTCGCGGACAAGGCGCCCTTGTTTCCGTTCGGCCATGGGCTGAGCTACACCAGCTTTGCGATCAGCGCGCCGAAGCTGTCGGCTGCGACGATGCAGCGCGACGGCCAGGTCAGCGTATCGGTCGAGGTCCGCAACACCGGCATGCGCGCGGGCGACGAGGTGGTGCAGCTTTACATCAGCCGCCGCACCGCATCGGTGACCCAGCCGGTGCTCCAGCTCAAGGGCTTTGAGCGTGTGACGCTCCAGCCTGGCGAAACGCGCACCGTCCGCTTCGACCTGCCCGCCGAGACCTTCGCGATCTGGGACGCGAATATGCGCGAGATCGTCGAAGCGGGCGAGGTCGATATTCGCGTGGGCAACAGCTCCGCCGCGCTCAAATCCGCGCTGCTGACCATTGTCTGAGCCATGCCGGCACGGACGGCACGATGCATGACTGGTAAATCCAAGGAGTCCCGATGAACCCGACCCGCCGCCAGACGCTCGCTGGCATTGCCGCGCTTCCGCTCGTCGCCGCCACCTCGGCCGGGGCGACTATTCCGCCGCCGGGCATCGATGCGATCGCGCGACGCAAGGGGCGGCGGTTCGGTAGTGCCGTTGCCTGGGCGCCGCCGGGCGCGGATGCGGGGTCGTTCAACAACCCTGACTATGCGGCCATCATCGAGCGCGAATGCGGCGTGATCGTCGCCGAAAATGAGATGAAGTGGCAGGCGCTGCGCCCCTCACCCACCGAATATCGCTTCGAGCGGTTCGACGGGATGGTCGCCTGGGCGCGCGGCAAGGGGCTCGACGTGCGCGGGCACACCTTGCTGTGGGCGCGGCCGAAATGGTTTCCGAACTGGCTCAACAATCACGACTTCGGGTCGGCGCCCAAGGCGGCGGCTGAGAAGATCCTGACCGATCATATCCAGACCGTAATGCGGCGGTACAAAGACACGATCCGCAGCTGGGACGTGGTCAATGAGGCGGTCGATCCCGAGACGTCGGGGCTGGTCGAAACCTCGCTTTCCAAAGCGATGGGCGGTGTCGAACCGGTTCTGGACCTCGCCTTCCACACTGCGCGCGCGGAAATGCCGAACGCGGAGCTGGTCTATAACGACTATATGAGCTGGGAGCCGGGCAACGAAAAGCATCGCGCCGGCGTGCTCAAGCTTCTGGAGGGGTTCCGCAAGCGCAACGTGCCGGTCGATGCGCTGGGCATCCAGAGCCATATCGAAATGTTCAAGCTCGACCCCGCCACCGGGCTTGGCCCGTATCAGGAACGCGAATGGCGCAAGTTCATCGATGAAGCCGTGGGGATGGGCTATCGCCTCGTCATCACCGAGCTCGACGTCAAGGATAACGCCCTGCCCGGCGACCCGGCGCAGCGTGACGCGGGCGTCGTTGCCTATCTGCGCGCCTATATGGAGCTGATGCTGTCCTACCCCCAGCTGCGCGACGTGCTCGCCTGGGGCATGGTCGACAAATATAGCTGGCTGCAGGGGTTCGCGCCGCGCAAGGACGGGCTGCCGCAGCGTTGCTGCCCGTATGACAGCAGCTTTCGAGCGAAACCGATGCGGACCGAACTGGCGCGCTTGTTCGGGGAGGCCAAGGCGATCGCCTAAGCACTATCCGTCGACGGATAACCAAATGCTGCGCAGCCCCATGCTGCGCAGCATTTTTTTGTGCGACCTTCCCCGCGCTGGCCGCAGGCAAAAAAATGCCGCCGCCCGGGGAGGGGCGACGGCGGGGAGGTTGGGAAGTTTAAAGCGTTAGAAGTTGAAGCGGATCATGCCGGTGACGCGGCGGTCGTTCATATACCAGCCGCGCGGGATGATGCGGACATCGCCATTCTGGTCCGCCACCGCCGCACTGGTCTTGGTCACCGAGTTGGTGAGGTTCACCCCCTGAATGCCGAGCTTCAGCCGGTCGCTGATCGAGATGGTGATCGACGCGTCGAGCTGACCATAGGCTTCCTGGAAGATCGGGTCGAACGGCGTGATCACGTCGCGCAGCGTCAGCAGATACTGCGAACGCCAGCTATAGGATGCACGCGCCGACACCGGCCCGATATCGATGAAGGGCGTGATGTTGAACGTGTGCTTCGACAGCCCCTGAAGCGGGAAATTGTCGCCGGTGATCGTCGGCTGACGGCCAGCGGCCACGTCCGGGTCGGTCTCCGACAATGTGCTCTGCGGCACGCCCTCGCTGTCGACATAGGTATAGTTGGCTTGCAGGCCGAGCCCCTTGAGCGGCCCAGGCAGAAAGTCGAACACCTGCTGATAGGCGATTTCGAAGCCCTTGATCTTGCCGACCGCCGTCGAATTGACCGGCGTCGTTACGACCGCTTCGAACGTCTGGCCGTTGTTCGTGAAGCTGCGGCGCACCGTGTCGTTGGTCAGGACGTTACGCAGTTCCTTGTAGAACAGCGACGCGGTCAGCTGACCCACCCGCGAGAAATACCATTCCGCGGTGACGTCGAAATTGTCGCCCTCGGTCGGCAGCAGTTCGGGGTTGCCGGCGTTGAACGAACCCTGGATCAGCACCTGACCCGGCGCGATATTGCCGTCCGATCCGAAGGCGCCCGTGCCGGGTGCGGTCGGCGTGACGACCACCGGGATCTGGTTGCCATTGGCATCGACGCGCGGAACCGCCGTGACACCAACCGGGAAATAGTTGCGCACCAGACCCAGCGAAGGCGGCGACACCCCCTTCGAATAGGCGGCACGGAACTGCAACCCACCACCGACTTCCAGCTTCAGATTGAGGCTGGGCAGCCAGTAATCATAATCGACGTCGAAGTTGTTCGCGACGATCGCGCCGTTCAGATACGCGCCGATCTGCGTCAGCTGGGTCGGCGTCAGCGCGCACAGCGTGTTCACCGATCCGCCCGCGCCGGTCAGCGCGTTGTTGATGGAATCCCGGCAGGTGTCCGTGGTCGGCAGGTTGGTCGCGAACGGGAATTCGATGAACCCTTCCGACTTGCGGTTGGTCGTCGTGTAGCGCACGCCGACATTGCCGCTCAGCTTCATGCCATTGCCGAACTCGTTGCCGAAGCGCAGCATGACATAGGCAGCCTTGTTGATCTCCTGCTGCGGGTTCACTTCGCCTGGCGTGAACGGCGTCCCCGCAATCGCATTGGGACGGTCCGCCAGCGAGCGCCAGCCGCCATTGATCTGACGCCCGCCGGCGCCCGCCACGGTGGGTTCCCACTCGCGGTTGATGCGGTTGGCGTAGTCGATATAGGCCTGGTAGTAGGTCGCGCTGTTGATGTTCGAGAACAGTCGGCACTGGCCACCCAGCGGACTGCCCACCGAATTGCGGAAGAAGTCCTGGAAGCAGCAGGCTTCATAGCCCTGCAGCGGCGCGCCGCCGGTCCCGCCGGTGACATTGTCGACCGGATCGTCGAGCCAGATCGGACCGCCATTGCCCCACTGCTCGCTCAGGCGACCCCAGTTATAGGTCGAGAAGCGCGCGACCTGATCGCGGTCGGCATAACGGCCGCCGACACGTACCGACTTGAAGAAGCCGTCGTCCGGGAACGACAATTCGGCATCGAGGCGGAAGGAGTCCGAGTTGCCGGTGCTCGCCTCGATATGGTCCATCGCCGAGCGGTAGAAGCTGTTATACGGGTCCGAGAAGCTCTGGTGCGTGCCCGTATAATAAGACGGGTAGTTGGCCGAGCTGCCCGGCGCGCCGGTGCATGGCAAAGTCGGGCAGTTCTGCGGCGGGCGGAATTCGACCGTCGGGAAGTCGCTGCCGTTCAACTGGATTGCGGCGTCCTGATAGGAGGATAGCCACAGGCCGTTGTCCATCACGTCGACGAACGAATCGACATGCTGGTAGTCGAAGCTCAGGCTGAGATTGTCGGTCGCCTGATAGCGGAAGTTGAACCCGTAATCGTCGGTCACAGCGCGTTCGTCATGATCGCGGCGGATATTGTTCGACTGCAGGCCCAGCGCCGGGGTGCGGATGTCGCCTGCCGTATTCTGATCGGCGCGCCAGCCGGTCGGGCCGGTGATGACGCCGCTCTCAAACAGACCCGAGGAGTCGAACACGATCGACGTGCCGTCGCGGGCACGCGAGTCGCCGTTCGACGCGACGTTGTCGGTCGCGATCTCCATCGTGTGCTCGGTCCAGGCCTGACGCGCGTCGGAGCGCAGGAACTGGAAGGTGGCTTCGGCGCGACGGTCATTGCTGCGCCACTGGGCGGCTGCAGCAAAACCGAGACGACGGCGGTCGAATTCCTGGTTGCCGATCACCGCGCCGCGCGGGAACAGACCACTGCCGCGCTGCGTCGCGGTGCCGAACGGCACCACATCGGTGCGCGTGCCGTCCGAATAGATCGGGCGGACGCGGAAGCTCGACACCTGGAAGCGATCCGCGCGCGAGAACAGCTGCGAATAAGAGACACTGCCGAGCAGGCCGATCTCACCGATCCCGGTGTCCCAGGTGTTGCTGACCACCAATGCGGCAGTCGGCGAGGCCTTTTCGATGAAGTCCGAGTAATTCAGCTCGAGCGAGCCGGCGAGCACGAAGCCCTTCTTGTCGAACGGCAGGCGCGTGCGCAGGTTGACGACGCCGGCGATGCCGCCCTCGATGCGGTCGGCCGACGGGCTCTTGAACACGTCTACGCCGCCGAGCAGTTCGGACGGCACATCGGCGAAGCTCAGCGCACGGCCGTTATTGGCGGTGAATGCCTCACGCCCGTTGAATTCGGAGCGGACATAGGTGAGGCCGCGCACAACCACGCCCGACCCTTCGACCGAGAAGTGATCCGGATCGACGCCCGCCGCGAAGCGGTTGATCGAAATGCCGGGGATGCGCTGCAGCGTTTCGGTGACTGAGCGATCGGGCAGCGCGCCGATATCCTCGGCGGTCACCGAGTCGACGATCGTGTCCGACGTGCGCTTGCGCTGCTGTGCGCTTTGCAGCGATTCACGGAACCCCGTGACGACCACGGTATCCGGATCAGTGGCTTCCTCGGCAGCCGGCGTTTCTTGCGCCCATGCTGCGGTCGGCATGGCCAACGCTGTCATCAGCGCGGCGGTGGAAACTCCTAGACCCCATGCAGCGCGACCTTCGGTGCGCGCACGCTTCCGCCAATTCGACATCCATCCCCTCCTCGTTCGAGAGCCTTGGCGGCCCTTCTGCCCTGTTGCGCCAACAAGGTAGCGCTAACATTTCTTTTGCTTAAGCCAATGCGCAGCTTTCGGCAAGACATGTTGTGCGCTACCAGAAAGAAAATGACGCGCATGTTGCAGCGATGCTGCACAGCGATTTTGGGGAGGAAATGCGTGGCGGAACGGATCCGGTCGATCGTGATCGTGGGCGGCGGCACTGCCGGGTGGATGACGGCGGCGGCGATGGCCCGCATCCTGGGACCTGATTATGCGACCATCACATTGGCGGAGTCGGACGCGATCGGCACGGTCGGGGTCGGCGAAGCCACTATCCCCCAGATCGGCACGTTCAACCGCCTGCTCGGCATTGACGAGAACGACTTTGTCCGCCGGACCAAGGGCAGCTTCAAGTTGGGCATCGAGTTCGTCGACTGGGGCGGGTTGGGGCGCCGCTATTTTCACCCGTTCGGCAAATATGGGATCGACATGGAGGGTGTGTCGTTCCACGCCTATTGGCAGCGTCTGGCGCAGGAGCCGCAGTTCGCCAATGTGGATGCGTTTTCGCTGATGGCGAGCGCCGCGCGCGCCAATCGCTTCATGCCACCGATCGATGCCGGCAATTCGCCGCTGTCGGGCATCGCCTATGCCTATCATTTCGACGCCGGGCTCTATGCGCTGTATCTGCGCGAGCTGGCCGAGAAGATGGGGGTGAAGCGGATCGAGGGCCGGATCGTCGATGTCGAACGCGACGGCGAGAGCGGTCACATCGCCGCGGTTGCGCTCGAGTCCGGTGAGCGCGTCGCGGGCGAGCTGTTCATCGACTGCTCGGGCTTTGGCGGGCTGCTGATCGGCAAGACCCTCGGCGTCCCCTATATCGACTGGTCGGCACAGCTGCCGTGCAACCGCGCGGTCGCGGTGCCGTGCGCCTCGGCACCGGGCGGCCTCACTCCCTTCACCCGCTCCACTGCGCGCAGCGCCGGGTGGCAATGGCGCATCCCGCTGCAGCACCGCACTGGCAACGGCATGGTCTATTGCAGCGACTATATGAGCGACGATGAGGCAGCGGCGACATTGCTCGCCAATCTCGATGGGGAGGCGCTGGCCGATCCGCGCTTCATCCGCTTTACCACCGGCCATCGTGCGCGTTTCTGGGAAGGCAATTGCGTATCGATCGGCCTGTCGGCCGGGTTCATGGAGCCGCTCGAATCGACCAGCATCTGGATGATCCAGACCGGCATCGCGCGCCTGCTGTCCAACTTCCCGGACACAACCTTCGCGGAGGCGGAACGCGCGCGCTACAACCGGCTGATGATCGAGGAGAGCGAGCTGATCCGCGACTTCCTGATCCTGCATTATTGCGTCACCGACCGCACCGATTCACCCTTTTGGGATTATTGCCGGACGATGCCGCTCCCCGAGCGGCTGGCGGAGAAGATCCGCGTGTTCGAAAGCTCGGGCCGGTGCTTCCGCGAGCATGAGGAGCTGTTCAACGACACCAGCTGGTTCGCGGTGATGGTCGGTCAGGGGCTGCGCTGGGGCCGCCACGATCCGGTCGCGGAACTGCTGTCGCTCGCCGAGACGCGCGACCGGCTGGCGCATATCGCCGGCGCGGTCGCCAAGTCGGTCGATTATATGCCCGACCATGCCGAGTATATCCGGCAGAATTGCGCGGCGGCATAGGCTTGGCTCAGCTTCGCTGAGCACGGCACCGGCCCGCTCCCCCACCCGGCCGCCCATCTAGG
>FWWL01000763.1_pt1 | contig 41049 bp, 37 predicted proteins | sample 2228331 | NCBI WGS metagenome assembly FWWL01 (sample SAMEA103939775, study PRJEB20133) | metagenome
CTGTGTGGCCCTTTCACAACGGTCATTCAGGGTAAGGTAGGATGTGGTGATGAGCGATCAAAGTACTGGTAAGCCCAAAGCGTCCCCACCCCCCGAAGCAGCGCCCGCTGGTTCTCCACCCCCTGTGCCACCTTTCCCCCTGCCGGAGTCCGGCGGCGATGAGACGTTCATCCTGCCAATGGGCGCAGGCCGGGCGATGGACACCATCTACAGCCGTTTTATGGCTCACTATACTCCCTTTGGCTTCCAGCCACGCGGCGAAGAGGTCAAGTACCACCCCCTGCCTTACAAACCAGAGCCAGATGACCCGCTGCTGCTGCCTCAGCCCTGGCGCATTGAGCTGGAACTGCACAGCGGGGGCCACCGCAAAGTGATGGGGCTGGACCTGTACGGCGATGTGATCCTTGGGCGCGGGCCAAGCCGCCCCGGGCGCATCATCTTGGATTTGGATGGCTACGGTGCGCACGAGCTGGGCGTCTCCCGCGAGCACCTCATGCTGCGCCCTACACGCACGCGGCTGTTCGCCATTGATCAGGGTAGCACTAATGGTACCACCGTCAACGGGGCAACGAGCGGGCGCGGCATGGCCATCCCCCTCAACAACGATGACATGATCACGCTGGGCGATATGGTGCTGCTGGTGCGCATTATCAAGAAGCCGGATACAGCGCTCTAAGCCGCAGAAACGCAGAAAGGTGAAAAACAGTGAAAAACGCGAAATACCCTTTCGCGTTTTTCATTCCCCTCTCTCTTCTGTGTGCTTTAGGGAATCTTGGGTTTTTCCTCTGCCACAGCCTTGACCTTGGCGATCAGGTCAGGGTCATTGGGGAAGAGACCCGCTGCTGCCAGCCGATCCAAGAGCGTGCGCCATACCGGTTCCACCTTGAAGACCTCGGCCAGAATGGGCAGGGCCTCCTCCACATGGCCGTGTTCCAGCAGGGCGGCGGCATACCAGAAGTGCGGTTCGCGCACGCCCACCACCAACCCGCGCAGCTTGCCGTAGTACTCGCGGGCCTGCTCCAGGTTGCCGCGCTCCAGAGCGTGGATGGCTTGCGCCTGCCACTCGTAACCGCGCTGAATGGTCAGCAGGCGGCGTAACTCCACCAGCGGGTGGTCGCTGTCATCCACGCGCAGGTTGGTGATCATCTCGCGTGCCAGCGGGTCGTCGGGGCCGGGGACGACAATGAGGGCGGCGGACTGCTTGCCGCGTGCGTCACCGCCGGCATCCTCGCCTGCTTCCAAAGCCTGCATCAGCCGCTCGCTGAGGTCGCCCTTGGCAGCTTTGAAGGCCTCGGCCATTGCCCCCCATACCTTGGAGTTGGCGAGCAAGTTGCCCTGTGTGCTGAAACCCTCGCCGATGATGTGCCCGGCGTGGGCCACGCAGCGGCTGCCGGTGTGGACGGCCACGCCGCCCTTCGCATCCACCATTGCCACCTGACGGATGGCGCTCTCGGGATCGGCAATGACCAGCGCAGCCAGCGCCTGCTGGGCGCTCTTGCCCGCCCGCATGAGCGCTAACCCCAGCCGCCCGTAGGAGGTATCAACGGTAGCCTGCGTAGCGACAGCGCCCACACCACGCTCAGCCCAGGGGACAACAGCCCCACAGGCAAAGTAGCGGCTCTGCACCCCGATGCCCAACTGGCCGCTCTCCGCATCACGGGCAACGATGCTATAGGTGTGCGTCCGGTGCTTCATGGACGTCCGCTCCTTGCGGGGAAGGATCAACAGGTTGTCATTCGTGCGGCTATTATGCTCAATCGTGGCACAAAGCGCTGCAGGGCGCAAGTGGGGATAAGGAGGCGGGGTTCCTATCCTTGTGCACTGCCTCACGCTATACTCCATACAGGTTGTTCTATGTTTCTGGCATGGGAAGGAAAGAGTATGCCCCCCTTCACATCCATCCGGCAGTTATCTGCGCTGCTGATCGCCGCCCTGCTGTTCAGCGCTTGCGCCGCACGGGCACCCACCTCCGTAGATGAGGACATGGTTCTCCCTACACTGGAGCCAGTAGCGCTGGCTGAGGGTGAGAAGTTGCGTGTAGTGGCCACTACCAGCATTGTCGGTGACGTGGTGGCGCATGTGGGTGGCACACATATTGACCTTACCGTACTCATCGGCGCAGGGCAGGACCCCCATAGTTATCAGCCTGTGGCCCGCGATCTGGCGCAGGTGGAGCGGGCGCATGTGGTCTTTGTCAACGGCCTTGGTCTGGAAGAGGGGCTGCTGGCAGCAATAGGGACGGTAGCCCATGCTGCCCCGCTGGTGCCCGTCTCGGCGGGCGTGGCAGTCATCCCATCGGGAGAAGAAGAGCATGCCGAGGGCGACCCGCACACCTGGATGGACCCCCACAATGTCATCATCTGGAGCGAGAACATCGCCGCGGCGCTCGCAGCGCTTGATCCCATTCATGCTGAGGACTATCGCGCCAACGCGGAGGCCTATCAGGATGAGCTGCGGGCGCTTGACGACTACATCCGCCAACAGGTGGCGCTTATCCCGCCAGAGCACCGCAAACTGGTGACCAACCATGAGGCGTTCGCCTACTTCGCACAGCGCTATGGCTTTGAGATCATCGGTACAGTTTATCTGGGCGCCAGCCGCCTTGCCGAACCATCGGCGGGTGAGATGGCGCAGCTGGTGGAGACCATCCGCGCTGAGGGCGTGCCAGCGATCTTCGTGGAGACGACGGTCAGCGATGCGCTGGCGCGCGCTATTGCCCGCGAGGTAGGGCATGAGATCGGCATCTTTACGCTCTACACCGGCTCGCTGGGGCCACCTGGCGGCCCTGCCGATACCTATATCGGCATGATGCGTGCTAATATAGAAACTATCGTAGCAGCCTTAAGTGCCCCATAGGAGGCTTTCCCTCCCCGAGGAGGAGAGAGACCCAGAAACGGACCCATTATGGCTCTCCGACTGAACACATACGGGCGTGCGCACGTAGAGCACATCGCTGAGGGTGCGGCGGCGTTGGAGGTGGAGCATCTGACCTTCACCTACGCGGGTGCAGCGCAGCCTGCGCTGGAGGACATCACCCTGACGGTGATGCGTGGTGAGAAGGTGGCACTGGTGGGGCCGAACGGCGCAGGCAAGACCACGCTCATCAAGCTCATCGCCGGTATGGAGCGCGCCTCCAACGGCACCATCCGCGTGTATGGCAAACCTCGTGAGGCCTGTTTCCACCGCGTGGGCTACGTGCCTCAGCGCGGCGATGTAGATTGGGATTTCCCTGTCACCGTGCGCGAGGTGGTGATGATGGGCCGCTACGCCCATCTCGGTTGGCTGCGCTGGCCGCGCCCTGCCGACCACGAAGCAGTGGAGCGGGCGCTGGCGCAGATGAACCTGCTGGACCTTGCTGAGCGGCAGATCGGGGAACTCTCCGGCGGGCAGCAGCAGCGTGTCATGCTCGCCCGCACCCTGGCGCAGGATGCCGACCTGCTGCTCCTGGATGAGCCGCTCAACGCGGTGGATATGCCCACGCAGGAGCTCATCTTCCATGTGCTGGAGACGCTGGCCGCCAGCGGCAAGACGGTGATCGTCAGCACGCACGACTTGGGTATCCTGCCCATTCACTTCTCACGCGCCGTCTTTTTGGATCGCCGCATTGTGGCCGATGGGCCGGTGGGGCAAGTGCTCACCGCTGAGACGTTGGCGCGCGCCTATGGGATGCGGTTGTGTACCGATTGCGCCTCCGAGGAGCAGGGTCTGGCGGAGCGTTATGTTCAGCGCACTCGTTAGCTGGCTTGCTGAGCCGTTCACCTATGCCTTCATGCAGCGTGGGCTGATCGCTGGGGTGCTGGTCAGCATCTCCTGCGCTGTGCTCAGTGCCTATGTGGTGTGGCGCGGCATGGCCTTTGTCGGCGATGCTATGGCGCACACCATCCTGCCCGGCGTGGTGGTGGCTTTCTTGCAGGGGGTCAACCTCTTCATTGGGGCGCTCATCGCGGGGCTGCTCACCGCGCTGGGCATCGGCTGGCTGAGCCGCAACCGCGAGGTGCGCGAGGACACAGCCATCGGCGTGATGTTCTCCGGCTTCTTTGCGCTGGGCATTCTGTTGTTGAGCCGCGTGCAGAGCTATCGTGACCTGACCCACATTCTCTTTGGCGATATCCTCGGCGTCTCCCCCACTGGCCTCTGGATCATGGCTGCTGTGACCGCTTTGGTGCTGGCGGCAGTGGTGCTCTTCTACAAGGAACTGCTGCTCACCTCCTTTGACCCCGGCCATGCGGTGGCCATCGGCCTTTCGCCGGAGGTGGTGCGTTACGGCCTGCTCATCCTGCTGGCGCTGACAGTCGTCTCGGCCATTCAGGCCGTTGGCGTGGTGATGGTCATCGCCCTGCTCGTTACCCCCGCGGCGACGGCTTCGCTGTTGGTGCGCCGCCTGCCGCAGATCATGCTCCTTGGCGCCTTGCTGGCTGTCGCCGCTTCGCTGGTGGGGCTGTACGCCTCATACTATGCAGGGGTGGCTTCCGGCGCGGCCATCGTGCTCACACTGACGGCCTTCTTTGTGCTCGCCTTCCTTCTGGCGCCGCGGCGTGGCCTGCTGTGGCGGTAGGATGCAGCAGATTGAAGGCGGTGATTTTTGTCATCCCTTTGTATGACGTCCCGCTTGTATAAGGCCACCCTCCTGATGTAATATAAGGATGCCCTTATAGACACGCGACCTCTCAAACATCCTCGGCTATGCCATGCAGGAGGAGCAAGGTGTTCGCCATTCGCCAGCGGCCACGCGCCACCGTTGACCTGCCAGCGGAACAGGAGCTTATAGATACCCCCTGCAAGGCATGTTATCCGCTCAGTGCTGCTGCCTGCGGCGAGTGCGTGCGCCTGGTAGGGATTGAGGGCGGGCGCCGCCTGCGCCACCGCCTGGCCGAGCTGGGCCTCAACCCGGGTAGCGTGGTGCGCGTGGTACGGCGTCAGCCGGGTGGCCCGCTTATCCTCGCCGTGAAGGGGGATGCGCGCATGGCCATCGGGCGCGGCATGGCGCACAAGATCATCGTGGCGCCTCTGGAGTCCGATTGATGCGCGATTGTTGCAAGGAATACCTCCCTGAGCAGCCCGCCGTGAGAGATGACCGTGCGGGCTTTACCGTTGCCCTTGCGGGCAACCCCAACTCCGGCAAGAGCACCCTCTTTAACGCGCTGACCGGTGCCCGTCAGCACACCGGCAACTGGCCCGGCAAGACCGTTGAGCGCCGCGAGGGGCGCTTTGTCTTTGGTGGCAGCGAGTTCACAGTGGTGGACCTGCCGGGCACGTACAGCCTTTCGGCTTTCTCCACCGAGGAGATCGTCGCGCTGGATTACCTGCTGGACGCCCGCCCCGATGTGGTGGTGTGCGTGGTGGATGCCGGCAATCTGGAGCGCAACCTCTACCTCACGGTGCAGCTGATGGAGCTGGGCCTACCTGTCATTGTGGCCCTCAACATGATGGACGAAGCTGCCGCCCGCGGCTTGAAGATAGACAGCGAACGCCTCTCGCAGGCGTTGGGGGGTGTGCCAGTTGTCCCCACCGTGGCCCGCCGCGCCGAGGGTCTGGAAGCGCTCAAGCAGTGCATCCTCTCCCGCCTCGCCCCTTCTCCGCAGAGGAAGGAGGAGCCGAAGGGTGAGGCCCCCGCTCCTATTGACTACGGCCCTGCCGTGGAATCTACCCTCTCCCGCCTGATGCCCCTTCTCGCTGCACACCCTGCGCTGGCGGATTATCCCAGCCTGCGCTGGCTGGCGCTGCGCCTGCTGGAAGGCGATCCGCACATTACGGGGCGGGTGCAGGCCCATGCGGGCACCGCAGACTTGCTGGCGGCAGCCCACGAGGCAAGCGCCTATCTGGCGCACCTGCTGGGCGATGATCCTGACATCCTCATCGCCGACCGCCGCTATGGATGGATCAACCAGCTGGTGCGCGAGGTAGTCCGCCGCCCGCCGCTGGACCGCCCGACTTTTTCCGATCGCCTGGATGCGTGGCTGACGCACCCTCTGCTTGGCCTGCCCGTCTTCTTCGTGACCATGTGGCTCGTTTTCCAGATGACCACCCGCGTCTCGGCGCCCTTTGTGGATTGGATAGACACCGTCATCAACAGCGTGCTGGCGGGCTGGATGCGCACCCTGCTGAGTGTGGCTGGGCTGAGTGGGACATGGCTGGAGTCGCTCATCGCCGAAGGTATCATCGCTGGGGTAGGGGGCGTGCTGGTCTTTGTGCCTGTGCTGGCCTTTATGTACCTCTTCATCGCCATGCTGGAGGATTCCGGCTATATGGCCCGTGCCGCCTTCCTCATGGACCGTTTCATGCACCTCATCGGGCTGCACGGCAAGAGCTTCATCCCCATGCTGTTGGGTTTTGGTTGTAACGTGCCCGGTGTGTACGCCACCCGCACGTTAGAAAATGAACGCGATCGTATCCTCACCGGCCTGCTGGTGCCCTTTATGAGCTGCGGGGCGCGCCTGCCGGTCTATATGCTCATCGGGACGGTCTTCTTCGGCGCACAGGCCGGGGCGCTCGTCTTTGCGCTCTACGTGTTGGGCATCGTTATGGCCATCCTCATCGGCCTCATCCTACGCCGCACGCTCCTGCGCAGCGATGAGGAGGCCCCTTTTGTGATTGAACTGCCACCTTACCGCCTGCCCGCGTTGAAGGGCCTGCTTATCCACACGTGGGAGCGTACTTGGTCGTTCATCAAGCACGCTTCAACGGTCATCCTCGCCGCCTCGGTCGTGGTGTGGTTGCTGGTTTCCATCCCCATCAATGCCCCGCCCGGTCAGGGCTTTGCAGCGGTGGATGCCGAATACAGCGCCCTGGCGGCGCTCAGCCGTTGGCTAGCCCCTGCTTTCCGCCCTGCCGGATTTGGGATGTGGCAGGCGGCCTCCTCGCTGGTGACGGGTTTTGTGGCCAAAGAGGTGATCGTCTCCACGCTCAGCGTGGTGTATGTGGGGCAGGCACCCGCTGACCCTGCTGCCGCACCGCTGGATTTCATGGGCGGTCTGCATCTCATCGGCGTCTCCTTTTTAGAGGCGCTGGTGGGCACGTTCCGCGAGGTGGTAGGCCTTCTGCCGGGTATTGACCTTGCTGCTGGCAGCGCAGTAAACTCTTCTATAGACCCGGCGCTAGTTGGTGCACTGCGGGGGGCCTTTACGCCGCTTTCAGCGGCGGCCTTCTGCGTTTTTGTGTTGCTCACCGCGCCCTGCATCACCACTATGAGCGCCCAGCGCCACGAGTTCGGCACGCGCTGGATGGTCGTTGGTATGGCGATCATGCTCCTTGTGGCATGGACGGCGGCAGTGGTGGTCTATCAAGGTGGGATGGCGCTGGGGCTGGCCTAGGGAGCCATCGCATGTCATTGCTGCACGAAGTCCTGCGCGTGCTGGAGCAGGCAGAGCATCCCCTCAGTTTCAGCGAGTTGAGCCGCCATCTAGGCGTTGAGCCAAGTGCGCTGCAGGGCATGATAGACTTCTGGGTGCGCAAGGGGCGCCTGCGCATCGTCGGCCCGTTGGATGGCACGCAATGCGAGATGAGCGGTTGTGTGGGCTGCTCGGCTTCTGGACCGGCACGCTGTCCGCTGGTTTTCCATGAACCCACGCGTTACACGGTGGTCAACCACCCTGATGGGAGAGACCTGACCGATTAGGGAGTGTGACGCTCCCTCACGCCGGCGTGCGCTTCTCAAGGCCCAACCGCTGCGCCAACGCTGCTTCGCGCACGGGGTAGATACGCTGGGCAGGCACCAAGAGCAGCTCCGGCTGGCGGCGGTAAGGGGCCTGCTGGTGCACAAAGGCGCTCATATCTTCCACCTGCACGATCCACTCACAAGCGTAGCGACGTAGAGCCTCGCCGCGCAGGCCCAAGCGCAAGGTGCGCCGTTGCAGCTTCAGGCCGTGCGGGGCGTAATCAGGGTTCCACTGTAGCAGTACGTCCGAAGCGTCTAGCGCGGCCTGCCACGCTTCTCGATCGGCATAGGCACCCGCTTCATAGCGGCTGGGGACGGCCTGTGCAAGGAGCGCCTCAAAGACGGCGCGCGGGAGCCAGATCGCCAGCACAATGCCCGCCTCACGCCGTGTGCTCCACCGGCAGTGGTGCATCATCCACAGGAAGCTCATCTCTAGCCAAGCGGTGCGCTCAAAGGGGAAGGCAGGGGCATCCAGCCGCCCATGCTGAACTGCATAGCGGGCGATCGCTGGCGGCTGGGCTTGATAGACCACTACGGTTTCTTCATCGTATTGCGCCAAAAGGACGCGGCCTCGCTGCGGCCAGCGCGCCTGCTGATCAATGTAGGGGGCAAGGCGCAGGCGCTTCATGGCACACGTGGGGCGTCAAACTCCTTTTCCAGGCGCTCCATCCACTGGTTGGCGACTTCGCCCACGATGCGCAGGCAGGAGATGAACTCCTCAAAGGTTATATCGGCGATGGGGCGCTTGGTCTCCACGCTGATCACGTCGCGCTCGGTGCCCAGCTGCTCAGAGGAGACGATGGCGAAGTAGGCCATGCCGGTCTCCGGTTCGTCGCTCATATCCAGCAGATGGTAGTAAAGGGGCAGGATTTTGCCGCTTTCGGGTGCGGGCAGGAAGTTGATGAAGGTTTTGAAGATCACCATGTTGTGCTCGGGGCGCACCAGAATGTGCAGGCCCACGTTCTCAAACTGCAGGCGGCAGCGCCCTGCCTCATCCAATTTGGCCCCTTTGCTGATGCGATCCAGATAGGCGTTGATGTCGCGAATGCCCTTCTCAATGCTTCGGTGCTGGGCGCGCAGATGAGCAAGCATGGTGATCTCCTAGCGGCTAGTCGTTAGCGATCAGGACTGCGAGCGAATTATAGCACGCAATGTATCCAGCACAATGCGCCCGTGTTGCGGATGGTCCACGTACCAATGCAGCCAACCGTTGCATGGTGCTCCTTGGATCGCCCGCGCCACTTGATGGATAGACCCCACCCACTCGCCACAACGGATGCGCCCATCGGCCAGCACGGTGGCCTTCACCTCTTCGCGCTGGCGGAAGGTGAGCGTCTGGCCGGCACGGATAAGGCCGCGCTCCACGAGGAGAGAGAAAGGCACCCGTGGCAGGCGGCGCGGATCGCTCTCCAGCACTTCGCCCGCGTAGGGCTGGGGTTGGATGGCATCAATGCGCGCCTGTGCCAGGCGGACGTAATCGGGGTCGCGCTCAATGCCGATCCAGTGGCGGCCCAGCCGTTTGGCAACTGCCCCCGTGGTACCCGTGCCGAAGAAAGGGTCCAGCACCACATCGCCGGGGAGGGAGCTGGCCAAAATAACGCGGGTGAGCAGCGCCTCCGGCTTTTGGGTGGGATGCGCTTTCACGCCGTTGACCTTCAGCCGCTCTGTACCGGTGCAGATGGGCAACCGCCAGTCAGAGCGCATCTGCTTCCCGCCGTTGAGGGCCTTCATGGTGTGGTAGTTGAAGGTGTACTTAGCCCCGCGTCGCTTCTGTGCCCAGATGAGCGTCTCATGGGCGTTGGTGAAGCGCGTGCCCAGAAAGTTGGGCATGGGGTTGACCTTGATGTAGATCACATCGTTGAGGATCCAGTAGCCCAAATCCATGAGGATCGTGCCGATGCGGAAGATGTTATGATAGGTGCCGATCACCCAGATCGTGCCGCTGTCCTTGAGCACGCGACGGCAGGCCGTCAACCACGCCCTTGTGAAGGCGTCATAAGCGGCGAAATCGGCGAAGCGATCCCAGTCCTCATCTACGGCGTCCACGTGCGTCAGGTCAGGCCGCCACAGGTCTGAACCGTCCAGTTGCAAGTTGTAAGGCGGATCAGCAAAGATGAGGTCCACGGACTCGGCAGGTAGGGTGTTCAGCACCTCCACGCAGTCGCCGAGGAGGATGGTATCCAGCGGCAGGGTCTTGGGGCAGGCCTGCTCGTCGTCCATGCGCTCCTCCAACCTTTAGGTACTTTGGAGATGCGCTTGATTGTACCCTATTGCGGCATGGAGAGTAGGGTCAGTAAGGGCAAACCGTGCCCCGTTGAATTGCTGAAGGGGGGCCAAGGGGGTGGGGTCTGCAAAACGGCTAAGCCTCCTCACCCCGCAGGCCCTCCAGATAGGCGCGGTAGGCGTCGCCCACCGTCTCAATTTCCCAAGCGCGCTCAATGGGGATCATGATGCCCAGTTCCTGCATACGCAACATCATGGAAGCCAGCGCCAACGAGTCTACCTGCAGGTCACGGATCAGCGAGGCCTCCGGCGTCAGGCTCTCCTTGGGCAACATCAATTCCTCGGCCAGCACGGCCTGAAACTCCTCAAAGGTGAGTTCACGGTTGCTCTTTTGTGCCATCTGATCTCTGCTCCTTGAGGGCCATCTCGCGCAGGATGTGCTTCTGAGGCTTGCCGGTTGAGGTGCGGGGGAAATCGGGCACAATGCGCACCTGCTCAGGGATCTCGTAGGCTTCCAATGCGGTGCGGCAGTGGGCTACCACATCCAGCGGGTTAAGCGGTGTGCCGTCCTCCGGAATGACAAAGGCCCAGATGGTCTCGCTGCCCAGCGCATCCGGCACGCCGACCACCGCCGCCTCGCGCACGCCCGTCATGGCCATCAGATGCCGTTCAATCTTGGCTGGATAGACATTCTGCCCGCCGCGGATGATAAGGTCCTTCTTGCGGCCCACGATGCGCAGGTAGCCTCTCTCATCCATCACCGCCAGATCGCCGGTGTAAAGCCAGCGCTCGCCGTCTATCATCACGCCGCTGGGGTTATCTTGCGCGCCGAAGTAACCCAACATGAGGCTATCGCTGCGGCATACCAGTTCGCCTACCTCGCCGGGGGGCAGAGGGCGGCCCTGCTCGTCCACGATGCGCACCTCCATGCCCGGCATAGGCCGCCCAACGGTCTCCGCCTGCCGATCGGGGGCGTCGTCCAAACTGGTGGCAGCCACGCCGCCGCCCAGCTCCGTCATGCCAAAGCCAATATGCACCGCGCAGCGGAAACGCCGCTGAATCTCCCGCGCCAGTTCCGGCGGGCAGGGCGCCGAGCCAGTGGCGCAGATAAGCAGGGAGGAGAGCCGATAGCGCTCAAAGTCGCTGGCGCGCAGCATGGCCATATAGGAGACCGGCGCCCCGATGAGAATGGTCACCCGCTCGCGCTGGATGGTTTCCAGCGTGCGCGTGGGATGGAAGCGTGGCAACAACACCAGCCGGTCACCCATGAGCAGGGCCTGCAACATGCACTCCAAACCGGAGATGGTGTGCATGCCCATCACGGAGAGGAAGACCTGCTGGCGACCCGCTGCCCGGATGAGGCGCAGGCGGTAGCGGAACAGCGCCCGCAGCCAGCGGTGCAAGCGCTTGGGCGTGGGCAGCAGGCGCGCCCACATCTCGCGCAGGGCGATGCTCGCGATGACCGGACTGATCAGCCCGCGATGGCTGTGCATCACCCCTTTGGCCCGTCCCGTCGTCCCCGAGGTGTAGAGGATGACCAGCAGGTCATCGGCGCTGAGCGATGGTCGGGCAGCATCGGGCAGGGGCGGCCCGCTAAGCATACGGCGGAAATCCAGCTCCTCCGAGGATCTGTCGGTCAACAGGATATGTTTGATGGCGGGTATCTCGCGCTGAAGGGTGCGCAGGGCCTCCAGCCCGTCAGGCACTTCCAGCTCGCTGGAGGCAACCACCAGCGCGGGCTGTAGCTCGCGCAGGAAGGACTCCAGCTGTTCGCGGCGCAGGCGTGGCGGCAAGGGGGCGATGACGGCGCCCAGTTCGGCGGCAGCGAAGAAGACATACACAAAGGCCGGTTCCGACCATAGCAACGTGGCGATGCGGTCGCCCTTGCCGATGCCCAGACGGTGCAGGGCACCCGCCAGCGCCCGCACGCGCCCCAACAGCTGCCAGTAGGTCACACGCTCCCCGCCGTTGACGAGCGCCAAGCGCAGGGGGAAACGCCCAGCGGTGATGCGCAGGGCTTGCCCAACCGTCATCTCTTTGGTGAGGTGAGGGGATCTAGCCATCTCGCAACCTCCGGCGGGTCAGGCTCAGAACAACATCTGATAGAGGCGATAATGCTTGTAGCGCTCTGCGCCCAAGCGTTCCGCCAGCCGCACCACAGGCGTGTTAAGTTCGGAGGTCAACGAGCCATCCAGCCAGCGGTAGCCTTTGGCCGCCGCCACGCGGACGGCTTCCAGCCACATCAGCACATCAAGACCTTGCCGCCGGTATTCCTCCAGCACCCCGATTAGCTTGAAGCTAATCTGATCAATGCGCCGCCGGTACCACAGCATCTTCAGCCAGCCGAAGGGCCACAGCCGCCCGTTCAGGTGCCACAGCACGCGGTTGAAATCGGGGATGGCGACGAAGAAGCCTACCGTCTTGCCATCGGCCTCTAAAAAGAGCACGAGATCGGGGTCCAGAAGCGGCTTCATGCGCTTGGCGAAGCGGCGGAACATCTCCGCCGTCATGGGCATATGGTCGGGCACGTGGCGGTGGCAGGTGTTGTACAGCTCATGGACGAGCGCTACCTCATGCTCCCAATCCTCCAGGCGCAGACGGCGGACGCGCACATCGCCCCGCGCGCGGGCGGCCTCAAAGACGCGCCAAACCTGCTCGGGGATGCGCTCCAAGTTGCGCCCCAGCTCAGGCAGCGAGACGCGCCACGCATACTGGTCGCGGTACTTGACCATGCCATAGCGCTCCAGAAACTCGCGGTAGTAGGGCGGGGTATGCGCCTCCAGCAGCGCCGGAGGACAATCCGCTCCGGCGATGAGCACGCCCGGCTCGTCAATCATGCCGAAGTTGGTCGGCCCGCGGATGCCCTGCATTCCCCACTCACGCACGCGCCGGCAGGCGGCATCCAGCAGCTGCTCGGCGACGGCGTAATCGTTGATCACCTCAAAAAACCCAAACCCCCCGATCTGCTCCCCATAGCGCTCGTTGCGGCGGTGATCCACAAAGGCGGCGATGGTGCCAACCACCCTTCCGTTGCGGCAAGCGAGGAAGAGCTCTACCTCAGCGTGTTCAAAAAAGGGGTTGTGGGTCGGATCAAGGCGGTGGAGGCGTTCGGTGAGGAGCGGCGGCACCCAGTTGCGGTCGCCCCGGTAGACCTGCCAGGGGAAACGCACAAAGGCGCGCAGATCGCGCTCGCTGCGCACAGGTGAGACGTGGATGGGGGCACTCATGGCTTCTCTCCTTGTGCGGTGACAGGAAGCAGACAAGGAGCGATCTTAAGAGCCACTTATAATAACCCTTTCGGAGGGTGGGCGTTGCTCAGTGAGGCGGCGCTGGTTTCAAACCGCAGGGGCGCAAAAGGTGCCGAGGATAAAAGCCCCAGGCATCTTTACGGTTAAAAAGACAAGGGCGACCCATCCAAGGCATGGGTCGCCCCGCTGATGCGCTGGCGATTACTTGCCACTCTTGAGCAGCTTGCCCGCCTTGACGGCGATCTTGTGCACCGGGCTGGGCTTGGCCTTGGGCAGCGTGATCGTCAGGATGCCGTTGCTCAACTCCGCCGTAGCCTTATTGGCGTTGACCTCGGCGGGCAGCCGCACCGCACGCGAGAACTTGCCGTAGCGCAATTCGCGCAGGTGCCAGCCTTCACGGCTCTCCTCGCGCCCACCCTTGGCCTCAGCGGTGATGGTCAGGGTGTCGCCTTGCACGTTGATGTCAATGTCGTTCTCGCTCACGCCCGGGATGGCCGTCTCTACCACGATGTTGTTCTCATCCTCCCGCACGTTGACGGCCAGCGTGCTCACTTCCGTCAGAGTCGGCCACGTGGTGAACGGCGCGAGGAAAGCGCGCTCCATCCAGTTGCGCATGGCATCCATCATGCGCATCATCTCACGGAAGGGGTCGTCCTCACGGAATGGGATCAGCTGCGACATCGTACCACCTCCTACCTATCGCAGAGTCCGATTCCCATATAGGCCGAAATTGTAAGAAGGACATTAGCGCACCGTAAGAGATGCACAAGAACGGGAAGGACATGCCGGGGTTGACCCTTCCATGCTGTAGGGCGAAAATAAAAGATCGGGGTAGGGGATGATCCCCGCTGGCATCCTTGCGAGCTCTGGGAGAAGATGCTTATGGATCGCCATCGTCAGGATGTTCTGGTGGGGGCCATAGAGGCCGGTGGAACCAAGTTCGTGTGTGCTGTCGGCACAGGGCCGGGGGAGCGCATCCTGGCCCGCCATACGTTCTCCACCGGCAACGACCCCGCTCGCCTGCTTGCCGAGGTTGCTGAGTGGTTGGTCCAACAAGAGAAGACCTACGGCAAGCTGCAGGCGGTGGGGATCGCCTCGTTCGGCCCACTTGACCTGAACCCCGATTCCCCCACCTATGGGCACATCACCTCCACTCCCAAGCCGGGCTGGCAGAATACCGACGTGGTGGGCTACATCCGGCAGGTGCTGGGTGACCTCCCCGTTGGGTTTGATACGGACGTCAACGGGGCCGCCCTCGGGGAGTATTATTGGGGCCACGCCGTGGGCCTAAGCGACTTTGTGTACCTCACTTTGGGGACGGGCATCGGGGCGGGAGGGATGGCCGACGGGCATCTGCTGCATGGCCTCGTGCACCCCGAGATGGGGCACATGTTCCTGCCGCGTCTAGCCGGGGATACGTTCAGCGGGGCGTGTCCCTATCACGGCGCCTGCTGGGAGGGACTGTGCTCCGGCCCAGCCATCAAGGCACGCACCGGCCTCCCCGCCGAGTGCCTCGCACCCGACCATCCCGTTTGGGAGCTGGTCACCCAGTACACGGCTTATGCCATCGCCAACATCATCTGCGTGCTCTCACCGCAGCGGGTGATCGTAGGCGGTAGCGTGAGGAAGGCCGGGCGGCTGGGTGAAGAACGCTTCTTTAGCCTTGTCCGCGAGAAGGTTCGGGCTGCCCTGAACGGCTATATTGCTTCCCCCGCGCTGGGTGAGGACGCCATCCAGCGTTACATTGTCCCCCCGTTGCTGGGGGATGAGGCCGGTCTGTGTGGTGCTATCGCCTTGGGGCAGTGCGCTCTTGTGTGAGGATAGGCGCAGAGGGCAGGACTTGTGCGATTACCCCACCGGCGACCGCGTTGGAGGGAGGCGGTCGCCGGTGGGACTTTTTACAGCACGCTCACAGCCTGCTCACCGGGCAGGCAACACGGTAAACAGCATCCCCTCGCCGCGTCCGTACACCTCCGGGAAGTAGAACTCCCGCGCTACGGTGGGGATGACGCGGAAGCGCCCTACCGTCCCCAGCCTGATCTGGTAGGTATACTGATACGTGCCCCTCGGCAGCATATCGGCGAAGAGCACCGCTTTCTCATCGCGCAGGTCGGTCTGGCTGAACCACCACCAACCCCAGCCCTTTGCCAGTGGGTCATCGGGCCTGATCACCGGAGGCTCGCCCAGCACGCTCTCAGTGAGCAGGCTCACGTCCACCGCCTCCGCGCCCGCTGGGAAGGGGTCTTCCACCACCACGTAGTACAGGTCGCGCGGTGCGACGATCGTCACCTCCACGGTGATCACATCGCCCACCCGTCCCTCCGTGACGGGGTTGCCCTGCGCATCCAGATAGCGGCGGCTGACGATCACGCCGCGGCTCAGCGCATCAATCTCCTCCACGGGCAGGTAGGCTGTCAGGTGCGCGGTGTAGTACAGCCGCCCTGCCCCTTCGCCACGGATGAAGGTGAAGCGGTTGACCACACCGCGCAGCAACTGTGCCACGTCAATCGTGATCACCTGCGACTGGCGCACCGTCTCCGGCGTCACCGTCCCCTCCGCGTAGGTCTGTCCGTTGAACTCAAAGCGCCACGTGTAATTGGCGTCCAGCTCGCCGGTGGCAGCCATCCAATCGGTGAGGCCGATGAGCGCCCATACTGTTTCCTGCGTGGTTTCCCAGTGGCTGCCCTGCCGTGCCACCATCAGCCAGCGGGTGATGTTGGGGGCCAGCTCGCTCTCAGGCCACAGGCGGGCGAACGTATCCAGAATGATGGCTGTGGAGCGCGTGTCGGTGTTCCAGTTCCAGCGGTCATCAGAGGCTTCCTCCCAGTGTGCGCCGCTGGCGCTGAGGATGGCCGCGTTGACGAGGTCCGATTTGAGCGTCTCCAGCCGCGCATCGGCGGGATCGATCATCCACAGCGTCTGAGCGAGCAGGGCGCGGGCGAAGTGCTGCATCCCCTGCCGCGCCTCATAGAGCTGCACCGTGCGGCTGGCGTCCGGCTCACCGGCCAGTGCCAGCACATAGAGCACGTAGGCCTGTGTGTGCAACTTGTGCTGCTCATCCAGCGTGCTGAGCGGCGCCAGTTGCCCGCGCAGATAAGCAAGGGCGTCCTCCAGCACGCGCTCCTCAACCGTGTAGCCTGCCTCGCGGGCAGCGACCATCCCCTGCACCACGTAGGCCGTGACAGTGGGGTTGCTGGGACTTTCCACGAACCACCCCCAGCCGCCGTCCACATGCTGCTGGGCGTAAAGGCGCTGCAGGCCAACGCTGATCTGCTCATTCAAGCGGTTCTCCAGCTCAGCATCACGGATGCCGAAGCGGCGCAGCGCCCGCATGGTGAGCGCGTTGGGCAGGAAGCGGCTTACCGTCTGCTCGGTGCACTCATAGGGGAAGTGCTCCAGCCACGTCAGGCCGTCCAGCGTGGCCGCCGCGAGCGAGGGATCCAGGCGCACCGTGACGTTGCCCTGCGTTACCTCGTAGGTGGGCGGCAGGACGACGCCCTCGTTACGTTGCCCTGCCCCAACGATCTGCCCAGCGGTACCCACTGTCTCCGGCACTTCGTAGCGGTACACAGGCAGCATCTGATCGTGCGCCGGATCGCCCAATGGTGGCTTGGAAGCATCGCGCAGGTTGTCACCTTCAGCGGAGAAAACGAGGTCCACCCACTCCGCATCAGGGTTGACAACCACCGGCCACTCCACCACCACACGCCCGCCCGCAGCGATGTCCACCACCTGTTCCGCCGCGCCGATGATGGTCACACCCTGCGCTTGCAGCGCCACGCGCGCCCGCAAAGGAGCTTCGGTGTTGTTGTGCACCACCGCCGAGAGCGTGGCCTCATCGTTAGCGACGAAAAAGCGCGGCGTCTGCGGGCGCACCAAAAGCGGCTTGGTGGCGACGATATCCACCTGCGCCTGCCCTACCAGCGTGTCCGCCGTGACAGCGCGGGCATCCATGCGCCACGTGGTGAGGTTGTCGGGTAGGGTGATGCTCACCGTTGCCGCGCCATCCCTGCCAGTGCGTACATCTGCTGACCAGTAGGCTGTGTCGCGGAACTCGGTGCGGATGTCAAAGAAGCCCTCGGCGCCGCCTCCGCCGCCGCCCTTGCCTTGGTCAAACAGCTGCTGGTTGAGCCGATCCACCAGATTCGTCATCGGCACAGCAGTCAGCACGCCCAGCCCTATGTTGCCGTAGAAGTGATCGCGGATGGGGCCGCTGTTAGGCGGCGCCAGCGACAGCGTGGCGAGGTCCACCAGCGCCAGCGAGACCTCCGCATCCACCGGCTGGCCGGCAAAGTCGCGCGCCTCAACGGTGTAGGTCACTTCCTCACGCGGGCCGACGTGGTCACGGTCGGGCGTCACGGTCAGCTGGATGGTCTGCTCCACGGGGTCCACGCCGATCTTGACCAGCCCCATCTTGAAGGCCGGCACGGGATTGGTGCTATCCACGCCCTTGATCAGCACTACTGAGACAAACACATTAGGCGCCAGATCACCCGTGATGGGCAGACGGTACACGTAGGAGTTGCTGGGCAGCGTGATCACCTCGTAGCGCAGGATGCTGCCGCGCTCAATGCTGATCAGCGCCTGCACGTCCTGCCCTTGGAAAGGCGAAGCGATGAGGATTTCGGCGGTCTCACCGGGCTGATAGGTGTCCTTATCGGCAATGAGGTCAATGCGGTCGTTGTTGGCCTGCCGCCACACGACGAACTCATCGCCGCTGATCCACACGAAGGCGCTGCCGCGCTGGGTGTTGCCTTGCGGGTCGGTGACGCTGGCACGTATCTTGTACGATCCTCCCTCGGGCGGCGTGAGCGTCACGTGTGCCTTGCCCTCGCTGTCCGTGGTCACGGTGATTGGCTCGCCTACTGGGCGCTGCTCCAGCGTCCACGTCCACTGGGTACGGCCAAACTCGTCTTCCTCACGCACATTGCGCCACACCTGCTTCACCAGCTCCACCGTCACCTGCTGGTTCCGCACCGGCTTGCTTTCCCAGTCCACCACGATCAACGCTGCGGAGATCGGCTCGCCGGCCCGGCCGATGTACGTGTCGGGGCTGACGCCCACATAGTAGCGCCCTCGGTGTACGATCACCTCGCTACGCCCGGAGACGGAAACCTCGTTGACGTCCGTCACCGTGGCCTCAATGGTGAAGCGGCGGCTGCCACTTACGTCCTCTAGGCTGGCAGGGAGGCGGATGACGAACTGGCCGTTGGCATCGGTGCGCCCCTCGCCTTCGGCGATCACCTCGCCAAAACCGGGGATGAATTCCATGCCATAGCGCTGATCCTGTTCCCATTCGTAGAAGCTGTAGTTGCCGGGGCCTTTGTACTCAAAGAAGTACTGATCGGAGAGCACCGTCCACTGCACTTCGGCATCGCTCACCGGCCCGCCGAAGAAGAACTGGGCGCTCACGTTGACGACGATCTCCTCGCCCGCCAGCACCTGACTGGCCTGCGGCGTGACGGTGACCAGAAACTCCGGCTTGCGGTACTCTGCAACCTGAAAGCCGATGCTGTTGTAGAGGTTAATGTCCTCGCGGCTGACCTCAAGGTTGTAGTAGCCCAGCCCTGCCTCTTGATCCAGTGTGATGGAGCCGTTGAAGGTGCCCATCTCGCTTAAGGGCAGGTCGTTCTCATAGATGGTGTTGCCCTGATCGTCGCGCACCACCACATGCACGTTGTTCAGGCCGGGTAGCGAGTAGGTGACGTCATCCCTCGTGCGCACCACACCCTTGAAGAAGACCTCCTGCCCGGGGCGGTAGATGGGGCGATCGGTGTAGAGGTAGAGCGAGTAGCGCTGAGCATCGTACTGTACAGGGATGTTGCCGAACTGCCAGGGCTGGATGCCCTCATCCCACTGGCTCATGGCGAGAGCAAAGATGCCCTGCCCTTCGGCGACGGCGTAGCTCAGCTGGTAGAGGTAATCCACTGCGGGCCGTGCCACCTCCAGCGTGCCGTCTGCACCGGTAACCCCCTCGGCAAAGAGGTTGAAGTTATCATCATAGAAGCGTACGTTCACGCCGGAAAGGGGCTGCCCGCTCTCCAGATCGGTGAGCCACGCCAGCGCTTCGCCGAAGCTGGTCTTGTAGGTCAGGTTGGCTGTCACCACCAGCATAAAGTGGCGGATGCGCTGCACCTCAGGGGCGTCCACCGTCAGCAAGTAGAGGCCCGGCTCCAGCGAGCCGCCCTGCTCGGAGACAATGGGCACGCGCACGTACACCGCCTCATTGAGCGCTCCCTCTGCCGGGATAGACCATGTGCGCACCACATCGCCGGGATTAGGGGTGAAGTTCTCCAGCGCCTCCCAGCCGCCCGGGCCGCTGAGGCGAGCAAACTGGTTAAGCGAGATGCGCGCCAGTTCAAAGTTGATAAAACTCACGTTGCGGTAGAGCACAAACAGTTCGGTGGGGCGGTTGGCGTCATAGAGGCCGTAGATGCCCTGCGTGTTGAGCTGCACCAGCGGGTCCAGTGGGCCGGTGGTGAAAGTGATGGTGTAGGGCTGGGTAATGGCGGTTCCATAGGGGTCGGCCGCGCCCGGCCGCAGCGTCACCGTATAGGTGGTGGATGGCTCCAGCGCAGCGTTGATATTCCATGAGCGGTCGTAGCTGTTGTAGTAGAAGGTCGCTTCTTCCGGCAGGGCGGGGTTGGAGGTCACCAGGTCCTCCGTCAACGTATCCTCGTCCATCGGTGCGCTGAAGAAGAAGTGGATGCCGCCCCACACGTGGAAGCCCTCCTCACCGTCAGCCGGGCTGGAGCCGATCACGGCAGGCGCCCAGACTGTATCAAAGGTCCACGTCAACGCCGTGCCCAATGTGACCCCCCCGCTGGCGCTCTGCGCCGTCTCACGGATGCTGGCCAAAAGCCGTCCGTTGTAGGGCAGCAGCTCCGCCGGGCGGAAGGTGAGGATGCGATCCTCTTCGCTCCACTCAAAGCTGCCAGCGATGGGCGTCCCGTTGCCGTCTGTGAGGGAAAAAGCGGCCTCGGTGCTCTGGCGGTCCATCGGCTGGTTGAAGGTGACCGTCACCACGGCATCGCGTGCTACGTCCACCTCGTTGGCTGCCGGCGCCACCGAGACGATCTCCGGCGGCAACGTGGTGAACGACCACGTGAAGGGTTCTTCCAGCACACCGCCGGTTTGGTCAGTCAGCCCTGCCTGCACGGTGACGGTGTAGGTGGTCGCCCCCGCCAGCGGCTGGCTGGGCCGCCACATGTAGATGCTGGTGTTGATCCACTCCCCCGTGCCGGGCACATCTGGCGAGAAGGTGAGCGGCTGCGGCAGGCCGGGGGTGTCCTCAGCGATACCCAGCGGCACCACCGGACGGTTGAAGAAGACAGTGATGACTGCATCAGTCTCCACGCCCTGCGCATTGGGGGCGGGCACCACTTCACCCACCTCCAAAAAGCCGACTGTCTGCACCTCCACCTCGGCGGGGACTTCCATGGTCAAGCCGGTGGCGGCTTGGGCGCTCTCGCCGACTGTGATCTTGTAGCGGGCGGCGCGGTTCAGCTGCCCCGCCTTGGGCGTCACGCGCAGAGTGGCGTCGTCCACCCACGTCAGCGTGACATCCAGCGCCGGCTCAAAGCTCAGCGCCCCTTCCACGCTCTGGCGGTTCATGGGCTGGTCAAAGTAGATATCTACGCTGCCGTCCAACGGTAGCTCCTCGCCCGGGTAGGGGCGCTGAGCCACCACTTTAGGGGCAGTGGGTGGCAACCTTGAGATGTCCGGCGTGGCCGTTGGGCGGGCGGCCTGCTCACCCACTGGCCCGATAAGCGGTAGGTTACAGGCGATGAGTGCCAACAGCAGGGTTAACAGGGCCAGCCGAAACGCACGTTGTGGGTGCTCTTGAAGGCTCAACATCACAGATACATTCCTTTACTGGCGGGTTCGCCACAAGAGATCAAGATACCGTCACCGATCACGTATAAGCAGGGGTTATGCTCACCGACGGCGCCGTCCAGATAAAGCACATCCACCGCATCGGCATCCACACCGAGCATCTCCCCAGCGATGAAGGTCATGGCCCACTCACGCAGGGATGGGTCCTCGGCCATGAAGGAGCGGCTGCCGTCCCACACGAACAGCACGGCATTAGTGCGGTCAATCTGCAATGTGACGTGCATGGGGTTAATGTGGTAGCGCTCCTTGATGATGCCCCGTACGAGCGCATCAAAGATCAGACGGGCCATGAGGTGATGCAGCAGCCAATCCACCCTCGGCAGGAGCAGACCCCTGCGCAGGCGTCTCTCATCACGTGCCATACGGATGCCCCTCCTCTGCATACCGTTGCTTCGTGCAGCCTTGATTATAAGATGCGCGGGTGGGGGCGCAAATGGGCGACGGCCGCACCAGCGGGATGGGTGACGCGATTGACAGGCAGCGATAAGGTATTGCTAACCGCCGCTGGAGGTAGGCGCCAGGGTGGGCGTCTCAGAGGCGGGGGGGATGAGACCCAGATCCGGCACACTGCCGATCTGCGTCACAGCGACCCAGGCGCGCAGGCCGTCGGCCATTTCCACCAGCATCCAGCGTCCTGAGATATCCCGCGCCCAAATGGTGAGTGGCTCGCCGGCGTTGCGCATGGCAATCACAGGGTACTCTAGCCCCGGGCCGGCGCGCAGGTTGGCCCCAAAGGCCAGGATGGTCTCCCATCCGGCAAACGGCGTGGCGGTGGCGGTCGGGGTGGGGTTAGGCGTGGGGGTGATGGTCGGTGTGGATGTTACAGAAGGGAGGAAGGTCTGTGTTGGTGAGGGGTAGGGGGTATAGGTGGGGTAGGGCGTATAAGTCGGCGGAGGGGTGTAAGTGGGGTAGGGCGTGTAAGTCGCCGGGGCGGGTGCGGAGGCGGCGAACGCACAGGCGGACAGCAAGGGCATCAGCAGGGTGAAGATCACAAGGCGACGAGGGGCTTTCATGGTGTCCTTTCAGGCGTACTGGCGCTTGTTCGCTCTTCCTTTTCCCTCCACCCATGGAGGGGAAAGGGCCAGGGATAGGGGGTGGGCCTGCAGGCAGGCGCCCAAGCCAGCCTGTAAGCCGCGTTCTGTCCAGGGCCGTTATGGCCCCTGGGCGGTCATCTCTCTGGGACGCATGTTACCATGCGCCTCAAGCGGCCTACCCGGGACTCAAACGGTGCGAGCCACACCTCGTCCCTGCTTGGCCTTGCTCCCGGTGGGGTTTGCCTGGCCAGCCGTGTCACCACGGCTGCCGGTGCGCTCTTACCGCACCGTTTCACCCTCGCCGCCGCCAAGGGGCCAGGCCCCTCGGCGATGGCACTGCACTTCTCTGTGGCACTGTTCCGTCGGGTCACCCCGCCTGGCTGTTAGCCAGCACCGTGCTCTGCGGAGCGCGGACTTTCCTCACCCTGCCCACAGCAGGGCGCGACCGCCCGGCTGACTTGAGCGCCTTTTCCATTATAGCGCATGTCGGAAGGCGCGGCACGGTTCACTCATCGTAGACGATGCGGATGTGCAGCTCCTCCAACTGCTCGGGGTCCACCTCGCTAGGGGCGCCAGCCATCAGGTCAGCGGCACGCTGCGTCTTGGGGAAGGCGATCACCTCACGGATGTTCGGCTCGCCCGCCATGAGCATCACCAGGCGGTCAATGCCCGGGGCGATGCCACCATGCGGCGGTGCGCCGTACTCAAACGCCTCTAACATGTGGCCAAAGCGCACTTTGGCGTCCTCCACATCCAGCCCCACCAGGGCGAAGATTTTCTCCTGCACCGTGCGATCATGGATACGGATGCTGCCGCCTGCCACCTCATAGCCGTTGCAGATGAGGTCGTACTGCTGGCTCTGCACGGCGGCAGGGTTGGTATCCAGCAAGGGGATGTGCTCCGGTTTGGGGGCGGTGAACATGTGGTGGGAGGGCGCATAGTGCCCATCTTCCAGTTCTTCCTCAAAAAGCGGGAAGTCAATGATCCAGCAGAAGCACAGATCGTTGGGGTTGGTCAGCCCCAGCCGTGCGCCGAACTCGGTGCGCAACGCCGAGAGCGCCTCGTTGACCACTGAGGGCTTATCGGCCACCATCAGAATCAAGTCACCGGGCTGCGCGCCAGTGATGCGCAACAGATCGCCCATCTGCTCCTCGCTGAAGAAGCGGGCGATGGGCGAGCGGACGCTACCCTCTGCCTCAACGGCCACTGTCGCCAGCCCTTTAGCCCCTGCTTCTTTGGCTATCTCCTCCAATTCGGCGATCTGCTTGCGGCTATAGCCCGCGCAGCCGGGCGCCACCAGCGCCCGCACTTTGCCGCCCGCCGCCACCACTTCGCTGAAGACGCGGAACTCGCTGCGGGCCGCTATATCGCTGACATCGCTCAGCTCCATGCCAAAGCGCAGGTCGGGGCGGTCGGTGCCGAAGCGCTCCAGTGCTTCGGCGTAACTCAGGCGCGGGAAGGGCTTATAGGTGATGTGCTTATCTGAGACCGTCTCCACCATGCCGATCATGAGCTCCTCAATGAGGGTGAGGATGTCCTCGCGCTCCACAAAGCTCATCTCCAGGTCCAGTTGGGTGAACTCCGGCTGGCGGTCGCCGCGTTGATCCTCATCGCGGAAGCAGCGGGCGATCTGGAAGTAGCGCTCAAATCCGGCCACCATCAGCAGTTGTTTGAGCTGCTGGGGGCTTTGCGGCAGGGCGTAAAACTTGCCCGGGTGGACACGGCTGGGCACCAGGTAGTCGCGGGCGCCCTCCGGCGTGCTCTTGAAGAGGATGGGCGTCTCAATCTCAATAAAACCGCGCTGATGCAGGAAGTTGCGAATATATAGCACCGCGTTGTGGCGCAGGATGAGATTGCGCTGCATGCGTTCGCGACGCAGGTCAAGGTAGCGCCACTTCATGCGCACTTCCTCGTTCGGCTCCTGATCGCCTGCGATGTCAAAGGGCGGCGTGCGGGCTGGATTCAAGACCTTGATCTCTGTGGCGGCCACCTCGATCTCGCCGGTGGCCATGCGCGGGTTGACGGTCTCCGGTGCGCGGGCGCGCACGTGGCCCTTCACCTGAAGCACGTATTCGCTGCGCACTTCAGAGGCCACTGCGTGGGCTTCGGGGGCACTGCCGACGTCGGCCACAACCTGCGTGATACCCCAGCGGTCACGCAGGTCAATGAAGATCAAGCCACCGTGTTCGCGCCGCCGGTTGACCCATCCCGCCAGTGTGACCTCCTGGCCGACGTGTGTAGGACGCAGTTCGCCGCAAGTGTGTGTCTTGAGCATGGATCTCCTTCCGCCTGTTGTTGCCTCAAGATGGTGATAAAAAACCGCCCTGCGTTCAAACGCGGGCGGCTGGTTGACTGGTAGGGAGCGCTCAGCAAGCGCCACACAGCACCAGGCTGCGCCCGCTCCAGCGGGCGTTGGCGTTAGCATCGCGGTTGATGACGGGGAGCAGCCTGATGGATGCTCTCTGCATGAGCATTCTCCTGAGCAACAAGGTGATCATATTGTAGCACGAGCTGATCCACCTGCCAACCGCATGGTGAGGATGGCCTGTCACGGAAAAGGGAAACGCTTTCGGATTGTCCCCTTCTTCCTCCCCAATCATGCTACAATGGAACACGACATCCTCTCTGATCTTCCCTGCTGCGTCACTCCTCCCTCTCAACCTTATCATCCCAACGTGATCAAAAGCCTGAGCTGCCTAGAGGGGATCGGCTGTGGGTGGTTACAACCTTTTTAACACGCTGAGGATGCTCTACATGCGCAGGTTGCTGCCCGAATCGTGCCTGCCCGTGCTAAACGCACTGGATCGCCCCGAACATGAAGTGCTTGTCGCTGCTTGCCTATGCGCGGCACGGCACCTGCTCAGCCGTGATGCCGAGTTCAGCGTACTGGAGCGCGCTACCATCTGGGATGAGTGGCGGCGCGAAACCCTGCGCATGATAGAAGAGGCCATGCGCTTCCGCGAGCAGCCCCATCTGGTGCTCACCATAGGAGTTGTAGCCGCGCTGCTGCCGGGGATGTATCCGCACGCCATGCTGACGGGCTTCAAGATGCTGGACGATGCTATCCGTGCCGCTCAACGCGGAGCAACTATGTTGAAGCGCGAGCGCGTCAAGCGCCATCGGCCCATCCGCGAGCTGATCACGCGGGTGGCGGTATGGGTGGGGCCGCGCGGTGAGCTGCGCCGTGATGCCGACCTGGATGCCGAGGAGCGGGCCACGCTGACCGCACAAGGCTGGCGCGAGGCATGGGGGGCGCAGTTCAGCTACCATGCCCCGCGAGATGTGTTAGGACTGGTGGAGGCGGTGCTGCCAATAGCGTGCCAGATCAGTGGCTACACTGTGCTTGTGGCGCCTGCCGAATGAGGGTTTAGCAATTAGAGCATTCTCTGTGCCTCTCATATCCCTGTGAGGAGAAACCTCTTCTCATCTGACGTGCTTTGCGGTTGAAGATACCACTTCCTTCCGCCACAAAATGGACTATAATAGAAAGGGTGCCAGAGCGGGCCGGCGGCCCGCTGTTTCCTGAATCCGCGCTCCCACCTGGATGGACATGCCGGTGTTCCGTTACTTTGGCAGGCTCTGGCGTGTTATTACAGTCAGGGTTGAGCCCCCCATCGGCGTGCCGAGGGGAGATTGTGTTAGGCTGACCCAACGGAGGAGAGAAAATCATGACTAACCGAAGCGTTTGCGGAACAATGCTGGTCGTCCTCGCGGCAATGCTGGCGCTGGCGGCCTGCGGGCCGAGCACTACTCCTGCTCCCAGCCATCCCCAGCAATCCGCAGCGACCGCCGAGGTCGGTGGGGGGCAACCGGCAGGCGGGCAGCAGCCGACAAGCATCCCTACCCAGCCGCCTGTGACCGCGCCTGCCATGATGTTCCCCACCCGCCCTCCGGCGGAGACCCCTGCCCCAACGGAGGAAGCCACCGAAGTCCCTCCAACGGAGGGGGTAGTCTTTGAAGCGCTGGACGGCACCGCCGAGTCGCTTGAAGGGGCATGGGCTGCCGCCTATGCGCTGGAGGCAGGCGTGCCTTTCACTGTGACTACCGGCGAAACGGAAGCAGCAGCGTTGCTCAACGCCTATCTGGCTGCGAGCGGAGGGGCAGATCTCTTCCGCGACGTGACCGTCACCTTTGAGGGGGGGCAGATCACGCTCAACTTTACACTGGTGCTCCGCTCAGGGGATCAGGAGGTCCCTACGCCGACCACCGTGGTTTTCGCACCTTCGGTGGATGCTGACGGCCGTCTGGTGTTAGAGGTCGTAAGCGTGGAGGCCGAGGGCTTACCTTCCCTCTCTGAGGAGGTTCTTGATGCAGCCTCGGCTGCCCTTACGGCGTCCATCAGCGGCCAGCAACAGCAAAACGAGGCCGGAGTGCAGGTCACCTTTACCGCTATCACGGTGGAAGAAGGCAAGTTGAGCATTTCGGGGTTTGTTACGCCCGCCTAAGCGCTCTGCCTGCCACGTACCATTTCTACAATGGCTTGTACCGCGCCATCCAGCGTCAGGATGGTGCGTTCTGTCTTGTGCCGCCATTTCACCTCTACGCCGCCTGCCTGCAGGCTACGCTCGCTGACCGTCACCCGTAGCGGGAGGCCTATCAGGTCGGCGTCGGCAAACATCACGCCTGCACTGAGGGCGCGGTCGTCATACAGCACAGCGATCCCCGCCGCCTCCAGTTCGGTGTACAGCTGCTCGGCGACCTCCAAGGGGGTAGCATCCTTGGCGATGGCCACCAGATGCACCTCAAAGGGTGCTACAGCGGGTGGCCACAGGATGCCATGCTCATCGTGGTGCGTCTCTAAAATGGCGGCGAGCACACGGTCAAGGTCAAGGTGGCAGAAGCCCAAGCGCACCGTTCGGGACTGCCCGCCTTCGTCCAGATATGTGGCGGCAGGGACCTCGCTCAGGTGTGCCTCTAGCTGCCCCCAGCGCCCCAGCACAATGGCCGCCTCGCGATGCAGGCTGGTGCCGCAGCGTATGCAGGGTGCTCCTTCGGGTGGCTCGGCGATGGCAGCGACCTGCGTCACGGTGAAATCGCGGGGGTAGTTGGCGTTGATGATGTGGTAGCCTGCTTCGTTAGCCCCCGTCACGAAGTTAGACATCCCCAGTAGCGACTCATCGGCGATGACGATCACGCCCTCCGCATCGCCCGCCTGCCGCACGCGCAAGCCGATGGGGCTGGCGTATCCGGCCTGTGCGCCTGCCGCAGCGATCTGCCCCTCTGTTGCCACTTCCAACGTACCGACGCCCAGCAGGGCTTTCAGGCGCGCCTCGCTCACCTCCAGATCGCCGCGCAGCATGACCAGTACCAGCGTCTGGCTGTCTGTGATGTGGTAGAAGACGGCCTTCAGCGTGCGTTCTGGCGGTATGTTGAGAAAAGTGCAAAGGTCAGCGATGGTCTTGCAATCCGGCGTGGCGACTTTCTCCGCTGGCAAGGGGTCTCCGTAGCGGGCCTCCGTGCGGATAAAGGCCGCTGCTTCCAAGAGGGCGGCATAGTCGCCTGAGGCGCAGCGCACAATGTGCTCTTCTCCCTGTTCGTGGAGGAGCACAAAGGCCTGTGTGCTTTCCCCAGCTTCCACCGTCAAGATGGGGAGGTCGCAGCGAGTCAGCGCCCCAGCGAGCGCCTGCACCGCTGCGCTGGGTGGGATGTCCTCATCCGCCTCGCTGTGCAGGGAGAAGGCATGCAGCGCCTGTCCCTCATGCAGGCCAAGCAGCCCGCCGCGTGTGGAGGCCCTCATGTGCCGGCAGACAGCAAATTGATAGAGGGTGCGCGGCAGGTCTTTGTAGCTTGCCACCTCGTGCGCCGCCAGCACCGCGAGCGGTGTGGCGCTGTCCTCGGGGTAGGGGGGCAGGTGAATCTCCTGTGCGCCGAGCGCCTCCAGGGCGTCTTGTAGGAGGGCTTGCAGGCGGCGCATGACACGCCAGCCCAGCGGCAGGTAGGCCCACGTACCTGGGGCAAGGGGATGGGCTAACGCAGCACGCAGCGCCAGCCGGTGGCTGGCCAGCATGGCCTCGGCGGGGGCCTCGCGCAACGTGCGTCCGAAGTGGCGGGAGAGGCGCATGGGAGTACCTTTTGGCACCAGGGATCAACTTTTAGGGATCGGTCCCTGTGACCTTTAAGCAGTTAGGGGAAAGTTTGCCTTCAACCCAATTGTACACCTAAGGTTGGCCTGTAAGTCAAGCCTCTGCAGGAGGATTCAACGGAGCACCCAAAACATCCCCGCCAGTTGTCAGAAATCATTCTCCTGCTCGCACTGGCAAAAATCCCCAAAGTCGGGCAAACTTCCACTGCTCATTCATCCCGCCGCCGCACAGCGGCGCCTAGAAAGGACTTTCCGATGCAACGCGTCGTGGTCACCGGATACGGCATCGTCAGCCCGCTGGCCGTAGGTGCCCAGCCCACATGGGAAGCGCTTCTGGAAGGGCGCTCGGGCGTAGGGCCTATCACCCTTTTTGACCCTCATGAGGTGGAGACCGAGGTCGCTGCTGAGGTGAAGGATCTGGACGCTGCCGCTCTTCTGGATCGCCGCGCTGCCCGCCGCCTAGACCGCAAGGAGATTCTCGCCACACTTGCCGCCCGCGAGGCGCTGGAGCACAGTGGCTTGGAGATCACCGAGGCAAACCGCGAGCGTATCGGCCTCTCCATCAGCTCCGCTTTTGGCGGCATCGGCTCTATCCTGGAAGAAGTGCGCACCATGTTGGAGCGCAGCCTGCGCGACGTCAACCCGCTCAGCATGCTCAAGTTCATGACCACCTCCCCCACCGTCAGCATCGCCTACGACCTGCGTGGTCCATCCTTCTCAGTGGCCTCGGCCTGCGCCTCCGGCGGGGATGCCATCGGGCTGGCTATGCAGATCATCCGTGAGGGGCGCGCCGATGCGATGTTGGCTGGCGCGGCAGATGCGCCTATCAACCCGCTCATCGTGGGGCTGCTCCTGCGTATGGGCGTCCACAGCCGCCGCAGCGACCGCACCCCTGCACCCTTCAGCGCCGACCGCGATGGACTGGTGGCCGGTGAGGGAGCTGGCGTACTGGTGCTGGAGAGTCTGGAGTTTGCTCAACGGCGCGGCGCGAACATCCTCGCCGAGCTGGTTGGCTACGGCGCCACCACCGACGCTTTCCACCTTACTGCCCCGCGTGAGGATGCCAGCGATGCTGCCCGCGCCATCCGCCTGGCGATGGACGATGCTCGTCTCAACCCCGAGGATGTGGATTACATCAACGCGCATGGCACGGGCACGCGCCTCAACGATCCCGCTGAGACGCGGGCCATCAAGCAAGCACTGGGGCCGCGCGCCTACGAGATTCCGATCAGCTCCACTAAGAGCATGACGGGACATATCATGGGAGCTACAGGCGCGATGGAGCTGGTCTTCTGCATTCAGGCCATCCATCATGGCGTAGTGCCGCCCACCATCAACTACGTGGGGGGTGATGAGGAGTGCGATCTGGACTATGTGCCCAATCAAGCGCGCGAGGTACCGGTGCGTGTGGCCTTGAGCAACTCCTTTGGCTTTGGCGGGCACAACGCGGTGCTGGCCGTGCGCCGCTTTGAAGGATAGCAGGCGCGCCTCAGCACATACTTCCCCTAGCGGCGATTCGGCTTATAATGGAGGTAGGTGGGCCGGTCCCCTCAAGGCGATCACAACCTGCTGCTGTGTGGGCCTGCCCGATCTTGCCTTGCGAGAAAGGATGCTGCCCATGAACCAAACAGCGGCTCCTGCCATTGAGACCTTCCGCCGTGTGGTCACGCTCAAAGATGGGGCGCGGGTGCTCTTCCGCCCCCTTACCCCTGAAGACTATGAGGGTTTGGTGCGCCTTTTTGTACCGCTCAGCGCCGAGGACCGCGAGGCCGTGCGGGAGGACATCACTCCCGAGGTGGTGCGCGAGTGGATTGAGCACCTGGATTACAGCCGCGTGCTGCCCGTCGTGGCCGAGGTGCGCCACGAGATCATCGGCGAGGGGACGCTACACTTTGGCAAGGGCGCTCATCGTCATATTGCCGAGGTGCGCATCTTCCTCGCCAAGGCATGGCGGCAACGCAGGGTGGGCACATTGCTCTTGGAGACGCTCATCGATCTCGCCCGGCGGCAGGGGATGCACATCCTCACCGCGGAAATCGTTGCCTCACACATCCATGTCATCAAAGCCTTCGCTGCGCACGGCTTCCAGATCAAGGCCACATTGGAAGACTACTTCATGCTGCCCGATGGCCGCACCACGGACGTTGTGCTGATGGTCAATACGCTGGTGGCGCATGGCGAGGATTTTTAACGCGGAGGGCACAATGAAGATCATCATTGACCACGATAACTGTCAACACGGCGGCGCCTTCGCTGACCGCTGTCTGGCGGCCACGATCCGCAATCCGCTGGGGCACGAGCGCTACTGCATGGCTCAGATGATTGACGATGGTCAGCCGGAGCTGACCGTAGTACTCATCTTTGGCGGGCAGGAGTATACGCTTGTGCTGCACAGCGAAGCAGAATGTGAGGAGGTAGCAGCGGAAGGCTGGCCTGCCTTTGTGCGGCGCTAGGAGATTGGTGGCAGCTCCCTTTTACACACGTTGCTCCATGACATATAATCCCAGAAGATGTGATCACGGTCCCAGCGCAGAGTGGAAGTTGGGATGACAAGCGCTGAGGTTGGAGAACCTGTGCTGCCACGTGCGATTAGCGCATCCAGCCCCTGGTATCGCGCTAAGATACCTATTGGTTACAGGAAGACTTGCGCCTGTAAACCCAATCACCTGAACTGCCTCTCTCCCAAGGAGTGGATCAAGAGCCAGTTAGGTGTCTGGCAATTTAATTACGAGGGGCGCGATATTCGGGATAAGAACCTACACCCGGCCACGTTCCCCATTGCTCTTGCCAAGAGGGTGATTGAGGTGTTCACCCACGAAGGGGAGCTCGTCCTTGACCCCTTTGTGGGGAGTGGGACAACGCTGGTGGCCGCCCAAGACTTGAACCGGAACGCGGTAGGTTTTGACCTGCAACAAAAGTACATTGACCTGTGCGGAGAGCGCCTGCTGAACGACAATCTCTTCAACCAAGCCCAGCAGATCGCCATTTGTGATGATGCGCTCTACATTGATCGGTATCTGGAACCTGAAACCGTCAGCCTTATCTGGACCTCACCGCCGTATGCCAACTTGCTGAACCGCAGGCGCAAAAACAAGTCGCGGCGCGGAGACGAGCGCAAGAACGAGCAATATGACAAGGTGGAGCAATATTCCCAAGACCCTCGTGATCTGGGCACTATGCCCCTTGAGGCCTACACCAAGGCAATGGGTGACATCTTTGAGCGGCTTCTGCCACTCCTACGGCCCAAAGCGCACTGTGTGATCAACGTGCCGGACATGTGGTGGGAAGACGAGCGGATCACTATTCATGTTGCCCTGATTGAGGAGCTGCGCCGACGGGGGTATGAGCTAAGGAACATCATCATCTGGGATCGTACTAACATTGTTAACCGCATCGGAATCTTCGGCTGGCCCTCCAACTACATCACTATGGGTACCACGTTTGAGTACCTCCTTGACTTTTGGCGCCCGCCCTTAAGGGTAGGGCGGTAGTGGAGGTGCTCCCCTCAGAGGAAACGCCGTGAAAGTTTATACAAAAGAGTCGCTCATTGCGGAACTCCGCAGGATACGAGATTTAGGCTGGGTGCCCAATGCCCGGCCCGGCAACGTGGGAGGTGTGGGTAACACGCTGGAAGACTTACTAGGCATCGAAGAGAACAACCTCCCTATCCCCAATGCTGCTGAATGGGAACTAAAGTGCCAGCGAGTGGGCACCACCTCCCTCATTACGCTTTTCCACATGGAACCATCACCCAGGGCTTTGAAGTTTGTTCCCAGAATCCTCCTCCCTTATTACGGGTGGCCTCATCAGGAAGCGGGCGGCAAGCACGGCCCGCACGAGATGAGCTTCCGGCAAACGATAAGCGGTGCAGAGAGAAGTGATAGGGGGTTCAAGATTACCGTTGACCGCGACCAACGCAGGTTGCTTCTATCTTTTGACGCGAGGGCGGTGGATGCCAGACATACGGATTGGCTTAGGACGGTAGAGCAGCGTAGAGGATTGGGTGAGCTGGAGCCACAACCTTACTGGGGCTTTGACGACCTCTATCATAAGGCAGGCACTAAGCTGCTCAACTGCTTCTACGTGCAAGCTGAGGTCAAGCGGGAGAGCGGACGAGAGTTTTTTGCCTACTCTAGAATTATGATCCTGCGCGGGTTCACCTTAGACGGTCTGCTATCAGGCATTGAACAGGGCTTCGTTTACGTGGATTTTGATGCACGTACAGGGCACAACCACGGCACCAAGTTCAGGTTACGCCAAGATAAACTGCCATTGCTGTATAAGGAGGTGGAGGAGTTTTAGACCCGGTATCCCTCTCCCGTCACCAACACGCGCCCCCAGGCTGGATAAATGCCCTCCACGTGCAGGACGCCGTCCCGCACAACAAAGGTCGCCCCGTCCGCATTGAGCACATCCTGAAAAGGCGTTCCATCGGGGATGCCCTCCATCCCAACAGGCAGCGTCAGTCCGAGCGGCTCCGCACCCCCGTTGAGGATCACCACCGCCGTCTCGCGCACATGCTGGCGCAGGAAGGCAAACGCGCCCCCCTCAGCGTGGAGGGTGGCATAGCGCCCCGTGTTCAGCGCCGGGTGCGCCCGCCGGATCGCTACCAGCCGCGCCGTCTCGCGGTAGAGGTTGCGCCCGGCATCGGGCCAAGGGGCCTCCGGGGCGGGCATGGGGCGCCGCAGTACGGCATCGCCCTCCTCTTTACGTCCTGCCAGGCCCACCTCATCCCCGTAGTAGAGGCAGGGAATGCCCGGCGCGGTGAGCAGAAAGATCAGCGCTGGATAGATGTGGCGCGGCTCCCTAAGCAGGCTAAGGATGCGCGTTACGTCATGGTTGCCGAGGAAGTTAACCAGCGCCACATCGCGATAAAGCCCTACCTCGGCGTCCACGGCGCGCTCCAGGGCAGCGCGCAGCACGGAGAAATCCCCCTCGTTAAAGGCGCGCCCGATGGCCGCGTAGAGCTGATAGTTGGTGGCCGCATCCAACAGGTCGGGGGCTACCCATGTGCGGTAATCCCCACCGATCAGCTCGCCCAGCAAGAAGCAATCGGGTTTGGCTGCCTTGCACACCCGCCGAAATTCCCACCAAAAGGCGGGGTCAACGGCGTAGGCCACATCCAGCCGCCAGCCGTCGGCGTCCATATCGGCCAGCCACATGCGCGCCACCTCAAAGATGTAGCGGCGCACCTCAGCGTTCCCCAAATTGAGGCGCGGCAGGCTCTCGTGTCCTTCCCAGCAATCGTAAGCAAAGCCATCGCCGTAGTGGCTGTCAGAGAACCAGTTGACGTGGTACCAATCCGCATAGGGCGAAGCGCGTCCTCGCTCGCGCAGGTCGCGGAAGGCGAAGAAATCGCGTCCGGTGTGATGGAACACGCCATCCAGGATGACGCGCAGGCCGCGTGCGTGCAGCTCGCCCACAATCTGGCGGAAGAGAGTGTTATCGCCCAACCGCCGATCCAGCGTGAAGTAGTCCACCGTATCGTAGCCGTGCGAGGTGCTCTCAAAGAGCGGGCCGAAGAGGATGGCCGTTACATTCAGGCCGCTGATGTGGTCGTACCAGCGGCGTAGCTCAGCGAGGCGTGGCACGGGTGGCTGGGAGCGGTCGTTGTGCGGCGGTGCGCCAAGGAATCCCAGCGGGTAAATATGGTAGAGGATGGCATCCCGCGCCCATTCAGGCACAGCATCAGCAGCATGGTGGAAGGGGAGCATAGGCTTGACTTCCCTCGGTAACAACACACTCTCATAAGCCTCACCCCCGCAAACCCTGGGCTTGCGGGGGTGAGGTTATAGCATCACTGCATGGCTGCTGCCAGTGCCGCACAAGCCGGGCAGGAGCCATCGGGCCGCAGGATGGCGTAGCCTGCCTGCGGATCGTCGCTCTGCCACACTGTGAAGTCCACGTTGTACACAATGGCCAACCGCACGCGCCCGCTGGCACGCAGCCGCTGGATGGCACGTCCCAGCCACTGCGCCTGTTCGGCTACGCTTGTATCGCCGCCCCACCAGAAGTTGCCCGGCAGAGGGCCGTAGCCTTCGGGTGAGAGGTAGCCGAGCTCGGTGTAGCACAGCTTGCGCGTGGGGAAGGTGGAAGCGTACAGGTTGAAGGTGGGGCCAAAGTACCACGAATAGTGTCGGCGGCCATCATCAGCGGGATGGCCGCTGGTAGCATCCGGTGAGGTGGCACCTGCGTTGTGGTGCACGCCGAGGCAGTCCATGTAGTTCGCCGCGCCCGCCGCTGCCATACCTGCCAGATAGCGATCGTCAGCCCAGATGTCGTTGCCGATGTTGACGCCCGTGGGAGCCAGCGCTCCAGAGATGACCAGCGTGTTAGGGTTGGCAGCTTTGATCTCGCGGTAGGCAGGCGCCAGCATGTTGTTGACGTAGGAGGCCGGGTCCACCTGCCCGGAGGGCCACTCGCGGTTGAGGTTCATCTCGTTCCACACCTCAATCGCGTCCGCGCCCAGCAGGGCCACACCTTTGAGGAACTGCACGTAGGCGCCAAAATCAATGGAGGAGGGATAGGACGGCCCGGGGGCGCTGATGAGCACCTTGAAGCCCTGCGCATGACCCGCCTGAATGAGTCCCGCCAATGCCGAAGGGTCCATGCCCGGCGTCCATTTCTGCTGGAACTTGACCCATGTCATCCCTGCCGAGCGCATAAGGTCAGGGTGAGCGAAGGTTTGCGTCTGCCCGCCGAGCTCAAAGCCCCCGCCTGCGCTCGGCGGCGGCAGGAAGCCCCCGCCTACGCTGCTGTCGGTGACAGGCACGCTGTTGAGGTCGCCGCTGATCACCGTGTACCAAGCCGCCATCCAGCCACGGATGCCCGCGTACTCCACGTTGAGCCAGTCGCCGCTGGCATTGCGCCCGATGACCGGCACCACGCTGCCAGTGGGCGCGTAGGTGATCTGTGCGTAGGAGATGCCCGGGCCACTGCGGATGCGCAGGTTGACGGTGGTTGTGGCCATCACATCGCTGCTGGTGCCCCCGCTGACCTCCACAACAGGCACGCTCGTCAGATCACCGCTGATGGTGCAGTACCACGCTGCCATCCAGCCCTGCAGCCCCCGATAATCCACCTGAATCCACGAGGCAGCGGCATTGCGCCCCAGCACAGGCACGGTGGTGCCAGGCGGCGCCAAACCGATCTGGGGGAAGTTCGTGCCCGGGCCGCTGCGGATACGCAGATGAACCGTCGTCGTGGCTGTCACGCCGCTTTGGGCGCTTGTCTCGGCGTGGGCGGTAGTCAGCGGCAGGACGATCGCCAGAGCTATCGCCACCAGCGCCACACGCCACAGCCAGTTCAGGCGGTGTATGTTCATGGTGCTCGCCTCCTCATGTGATTTAAGGTTTATTGTAGCCTGAATTGAAGCGCAAGGCACGTTGGTTGGTTGGCAGCGCCAAACCACAGAGCACACGGAGGAGCTCCTCTACGCTCTCCATGTGCTCTGCGATTTTTATCCTCTTTGGCGACCTTTGCAGTGGGGGAAATCCCGGCGCAGGGCACCCCGGGACAAGGTCAGCGACTGCACATGCCCTGCACATCCAGCCCGCGCGGGTTGATCACGTACCACATGCCATCCTCTTCGTCCTTCTGCAGAAAGACCTCAAAACGGCAGTGGCGTGTCTCGGTGTCGCCATCAAGATAAATGACGCGCACGTCAAAGTCCACCAGCGAGTAGGCCGAAGTGGGCCGCACAGTCCACTCAGTGCGGTCTTCCAAAAGGACAACGTCCTTGATCCTGCCCCCCATGTTCTGCGCGGTGTGGTCGGGGTTCTCGTAGCGCTGATAGAGCGCTGTCCGTGCCTCCAGATCGTTGACCTGATAGGCGATCATGTCGCGCAGATAGCCTTCCCACGTGCCCTGCGGCGTGTCCTTGGCAGCGCTGCGCGCTTCCGGGCCAACAACCTCGGTGGGACGTGGGGTAGGTAACGGATTGCCTCTCTCGCCACCCCTCGCCAATGCACAGGCGGCCAACAGGAGCATGATGGTCGCTGTTGCCGCTACCATCCCCACCACGCGGCGCAGGTGTGCCGCGCCTGCCTCATGCTTACCCATATCCTCCTCCCATGTTGATCGTTTTGAGAATTTCCCTCTCACAATACGTGTGAAGCAGCAGCATGTAAATCCTACTTATGTCCTGATAGGCATCTGTACTGATTGGCGAGGCCGGAGGCGAGGGAGCAGAAAGCAAAACGAGCCGCTCGCTCTATGCAAGGCGGCTCGCTTGTGGCGGCGCAAGGTGATACTACGATCCGAAGAAGACTACCCCCAGGGCGATCAGGATGAAGATCAGCAGCATCACCAGGGCGGCCCCGGCGATGAGGGCACTGGGTTCCAGCGGCTCGCCGAACTTCCGGTCTTCCATGGCAGCCTCTCCACCACTCAACAACCTACCATCCTGCTCCGCAGTGCTACCAATACCGCAGCCTGTTCGGAACAACACCTTCTACATAAATTATAACGCCCAATGTGGCAAAAAAGTTCCACAAAAAAGTTACAAATTGATGCAGGAAAAGGGGGCTAGTCTGCGGGTTGAGAAGGGCGGGGCGGAGTCAAGATTGCTCCGCCTCTGCCGGCGGGGCGGCAGGTGGTGGATGCGGGCGCTTGATCTCCTGAATGATGGCTGTGATGACCACCGCCATTGGCACGGCAAAGAGCGCCCCGAAAATCCCGCCTGCGTTGGCTCCGATAAGCAGAGCGATCACCACTAACGCGGGATGCACGTCCACCGCTGCCCCATAGAGCGTGGGCAGGATGATGTTGGCTTCAATCTGGGTGACCACAATGTAGAGGATAAGCACCCAGATCACCATCTGTGGTTTGACGGTCAGCGCTGCCAGTACTGAGAGCGTCAGCGCGGTGATGCCCCCAAGGTATGGCACCAGCTCCAGAATACCCCCAATGAGGCCGATGACCAGTGCAAAGGGCACGCCAATGATTAGCAGGCCACCCCCGTAGGCCACCGCAAAATAGACGATGATCACCAGCTGCACGCGCACCCAGCGCGAGAGGCGCGCCGTGGCATTGGAGACGATCGTCTCCACGCGCTGGCGCTGATCGGACGGCACCCATGTATCCAGCAGCTTCTGGCCGATGGATTTATCCACGGTGAAGAAGAAGGCCAGGATCACCGCCAGGATGAGGTCTACCATCACCTTGCCCACGCTGGCCGCTGCGTCCACCGTGGTACGGGCCAGCGTCTCCAGCCCCCGGCTGAGCCACTCAGCAAGGCGGTCCAGCGAGGGCAGGAACTGGGCGATCTGGGGGATGCTGCTCAGGCGCTCAAGCGCGTTCTGCGGGAGTTGAGGCACCACGGCGGCCAGCCGCTCCGCCTGTTGGTTGATGGCCACCCCTGCCACCGCCCCAATGCCGGCGAAGAGTGCCAGCACCAGCAGGTAGATCAATAGCACCGTCGCACCGCGGGGGATTTTCCAGCGCGCCAGCAGGTCAGCAGCGGGGCGCATGGCGAGGCTGAGCAGAAAGGCGCCCAACAGCACGGCGAAAACTTCGGCGATGAGGGGGGCGTAGGTAATGAGCAGCCACAACAGCAGGCCGGCAACCAGCACGCTAATTGTCAGTTGGATGTTGAAAGGCTTTTGAGGTGTGTTCATGTCAGGTCCTGTGGGAAGACCACTTCCTCCTTGCCGGCCAGCTTCTGCTCTATGCGCTCAATAATGATAGCGATGTGCTTCTCATTGGTCACAAAGTTGAGGTTGTCCGCTGGAACGCGCAGCACTGGGCAGAGGTCAAATCCGGCGATCCATTCGCGGTAGTAGCTGTCCAGCAAGCTGAGATACTCGGCACTGATGCCGCTTTCAATGTCACGCCCGCGGTTGCGGATGCGCTCCAATAGCACAGGCACGCTGGCGTCCAGATAGATCAGCAGGTCAGGGCGGGGCAGGAACTCCACCACCAGATCATACACGCGGCGGTAGGCAAGGTACTCGCGCTCGCTCATATTGCCCAGTGCGAACAGGGCGCGGGCAAAGATGTGGGCATCCTCGTAGATGCTGCGGTCAATGATGGCCGAGCGTGGTGAAGCTGCCAGCCGACGGTGTTGCTCGGCGCGGTCGCCGAGGAAGTAGATTTGCAGGTGGAACGCCCATTGGCGCATGTCGGCGTAGAAGTCGGCAAGGAAGGGGTTGGTGGCCACCGTCTCAAAACCCGCTTCCCATCCCAGCCGTGTGGCAAGGCGCTCGGTGAGCGTCGTCTTGCCCGCGCCGATGTTCCCAGCAACCAACAGGAAGCGCTTGGTCATGCGCTTTCAGCCCTCGTCCTCGGCCTCGCGGATGAGCTGCACCAGCTCACGCCACTCCTCGCTGAAGAGGTGCAGCGTCACCATACCCAGTTCCACGTTGTACACCAGCTCGCCGTCCTCATCTTCGCCCCGTAACACGGCGAAGTGCTCAGTCTCAGCCAGCACTTCCAGATCGCTCTCTTCGTAGTCGGCCATATGGTCCTCCTCCGGATTGCTCAGGGGAGCGGAATGTCTTGCACCACGCGCAGGGGAAGCTCAAACAGCATCAGCGCGCCGTCCCACACGCGCTGCACGTCGTTGCCTATTAGCCGCTCCAGCCCCATGCCGAGGGGCATCATCCACATCACTTTGGCGAGGCCACGGCGGGCGGCCAGTCCGCGCAGGGCGGCCAGCATAGCCCGCAGCGTGGTGTCGTCCGGCGCATCCAGATAACCCACGTAGAGCAGGTCATCCTCGGCGAGCGCATAGCCCTGCGGCGCAGCGGTGAAGAGCACCGCCAACCCGTGCAGCGTTTCCAGCTGTCGCCAGCCCAGCACTTCCACCGCCGCATCGGCAAGGTACTCCGTCAGCCGCTCGTGCGTCAGGTAGTAGAGCTTCCAGTAGTGCTCGGCAAAGCGGTTGATGCGGTGCATAGGTGAACGGCGCAGGTAGGCAGCGATAAGGGGCAAGTTGCGCGGTGCCATCATGCGGAAGTTGCGGTAGTCGGCGGGGCGGGCAGCCGCCTCCACACGGGTGTAGCTCAATGTGTGACGGAAGCCAAAGGCGCGCGCTACTCTCTGGCTGGCCTCGTTATCGCTGTAGATAGCCATACGCGCGAGGCCGTCCCCATGGGCACGGAACCAGCGCAATGCCTGCTCCGTCAGCGCCCGCGCAATGCCCCGCTGACGGTATTGGGGATGCACGCGCATTCCCTCAAACCACCATTCCGCTGGGCCATGACGGCTGACCTTGCACAGCCCCACGATTTGCTCGCCATGTGTAGCCACAAGGAGCGTGCCGACAGTATCGGCTGCCCACTGCTGCCACAGCGCCTCGCGGATGTAGTCCCCCTCCTCGCCCCACGTGTGCTCTACCATCGGCGCTACCTCGGGCCAATCCTCGGCGCGCCCGGGCCTGAAGCTCAGTTCAAGTGCTTCCTCTGCCGAATCGCCCATATTCCAGCAGGTGAGTATTTGTCTCTCCTTCTCCCCTCTCTATGAGCAGGGAGGGGGTTGGGGGATGAGACTACTCGCTCTTCCCCTCGTGCCGCAGAGCACGGCGGGCCTGCCGACGCAACCGCTCCAGCGAGCGGCGCGGCCGCTGTGCAGCCTGCCGTGCGGCGGCCATCTCCTCCGCCCGCTGCAGGCGCTCCTCAGGAGGCATGGCTGGCGGCCCTACCATGGGGAAGGGGTCAAGGTCCAACAGGCGAGCATATACGTAACGCCCGATCACACGCAGCGAGGCAATGGTCGGGGCAGCCAGCACCATGCCCAGCACACCTCCCACCTTAGCACCGATGATGATGCCCAAGATCACTACCATAGGGTGTAGGTGTACTTCCCTGCCGATGATGCGTGGGATCAGGAAGTTGAGGTCAAGCTGAGTGTAGATGATGTGTGCCCCGATCACGATCAGTAGGAAGACAAGGTTGGAGACCGGCAGCGTCGTGGAGCCGCTGATGAGCGCCAGCAGCGAGGCAGTGATGAGCCAGATGGCATGTCCCACGCTGGGCAGGAACTCCATCAGCCCGCCCAGCACGCCCAGCAGGATCGGCTGGGGCAGGCCCAGCGCTGCGCTCACTGCGGTAAGGATCGCGCCTGCCACCAGCGCCAGCGTCACCTGCCCACGCAAAAAGGCCGCCCACACCTGATCGATCTCCTCCAACAGGCGTAGGGCGTCCTCGCGGTATTCCAAGGGCACCAGCCCGCTGAGCGTCTCCACAAAGCGCTCCGCATCGCGGGTGAGGTAGAAGGCGATGAGGAAGGTGAAGACGATCAGGAGCACCAGCTCGGCGGCGTTGAACAGCAGGCCGATGGACTCAGCGGCGGCGCGGCTGATCACATCGCGCAGGGCGCGGGAGATCTCCCCGCTCAGCTCGCTCACGCTGATCTCAAAGCCCGCCACAGAGAAGGTCCCAGCGGTGTTGAGGTAAGCTACGAAGCGGATCAGCTCATCGCGCACAAAGAGCACGCGGTCAATCACCCAAGGGGCGCTTATCACCAACAGAGGGATGACGATAGCCAGCCCGAGCAAGTAGACGATGCCCGTCGCAAGGCCATGCGGCAGGCGCAGCTTTCGCTTGACGAACCCTACCACCGGCGTCAGAGCATAGGCGACAATGGCACCGATGACGAGAGGGACAAACACGATGCGGAAAGCATAGATCGCTGCCGCTGCCAGCGCGATGAGCAGCACAACGACCACCACTTTGGTGGTCTTGTCCCAACGGATAGGTCGCGAGGTTGTGCCTGCTTGCTCTGGATGCATGAAACCCTGTGTCCTTATTTTATTATCGCCTGCTGCTGGGGCCGCCCGACGGGCTACGCCCTCCCCCGCTGCCGGGGCGAGGGCCGCCGCTGCCGCGAGGGGCACTGCGCCCACCGCCGCTGTGTCCACCACCGGCGCGCGGGCTTCCGCCTCCGCCGCGGGGGCTCCCACCACCGCGCCGA
>FWWL01002265.1_pt1 | contig 41014 bp, 46 predicted proteins | sample 2228331 | NCBI WGS metagenome assembly FWWL01 (sample SAMEA103939775, study PRJEB20133) | metagenome
CGGCGCGCTGACCGTGCCGCGCACGACCGCGGTGAGCTGGTCACCGGACAGCCGGACGATCCTGCTCAACCCGGTCGATCCGCGCTTGGCTGAACGCGAAGGCGGCGCGCTGGTCGACGCCGCGTCGGGCGCGATCACGCCGCTGCCGAAGCTCGCGCATCCGCGCATCGATGTGACGGTGCGCATCTCCGGCGCTTTCCGCGACACGTTTCCGAGCCAAGTCGCGCTGCTCGACGCGACGGCGCGCGCGGTCGCGATGCTGGACGAGCCGGACGAGTGGAACGAGCCCGCCGCCGCGCGCCGCCGTGGCGAGGCCGGGGCGCGGGTGTTCGGCGCCGCACCGGGCCGCTATGGCGCGGCCGTCGCCGACCGGGCGCTAGACGGCCATTGGACCAGCCGCGACGAGCTGGGCGCGGCCTATCTCGCCGCCTCCAGCCACGCCTATGGCGGTCCGGAGGGCGCGGGGCATGCCGATGACAGCTTCTCCGCCCGAATCCGGACAGCCGACGCCTTCGTGCATGTCAGCGACACCGCCGGGCGCGATATCCTCGAAGCCTCCAGCGCCGCCGACGTCATCGGCGGGCTGGCGGCCGCGGCGCGGTCGCTCGGTGCCGCGCCGGCTCTCTACAGCCTCGACAGCTCGAACCCCGAGACGCCCAAGGCGCGCACGGTTGCCGAGGACATCGCCCGCATCGTCCATGGCCGGCTGACGCATCCGCGCTGGATCGCCTCCCATCTCGCCCATGGCTGGCGCGGCGCGGCGGAGCTGGCGGAAGCGGTCGACACGCTCTTCGTCTTCGCCGCCAGCACGGACGCCGTCTCCGACGGGCTGTTCGACGCGGTCTTCCAGGCCTGGTGCGCCGATGCCGCGGTCTGGTCCGCGATCGAAGCCGCCAATGCCCCGGCCGCCGAGGCGATCCGCGCGCGGCTGGCGGAGGCGGCGCGGCGCGGTCTGTGGACCAGCCGGCGCAATTCGGTGGGGGCGTTTCTGGCGGGCATGCCCGCGACGCGGGAGGCGGCGGAATGAACGCGCCTTCCCCCGACACGCTCCGGCGCGGCTGGTGCCCGAGCACGCTCAAGCCGATGGAAACCGGCGATGGCTGGCTGGTGCGGCTGCATCCGCCGGGCGCGCGGCTGACCCCGGCGCAACTGCAGCGCATCGCGGCGCTGGCCGCCCGGCACGGCAACGGGCTGATCGAGATTTCGGCGCGCGGCAACATGCAATTGCGCGGCGTGACGGCGGGCAGCCATCCGGCGCTGGTCGCGACGCTGCTGGCGGAGCGGCTGGTCGACGAGCATGAGGGCGACGGGCCGCAACGGCTGACGCTGGTCTCGCCGTTGGCGTGCCTCCCCCGTCATTGCGAGGAGCGAAGCGACGAAGCAATCCAGGGGGCGTCGAGCGCGTCGGGTCTGGATTGCTTCGCTTCGCTCGCAATGACGCGTTCAAGCGTCCAGCCTTCATCCTCGCCCGCCGGCTCCAGCGACCTGATCGACGCGCTCGCCCTTGCCGCCGCCATCGAGGCGCGCGGGCGCGAGGTCGCCGGGCTGCCCGCGAAGTTCGCCGTCGTCGTCGATGGGGGCGGTGAATCGTCACTCGAGGCCTTCGCGGGAGACATGCGCATCGTCGCGACCGCGCCGGGGCGGGTGGTGATGGCGCTGGCGGACCGGCTCTGGTTCGGGCCCCTCGCGGAAAGCGAGGCCGGAGCCGTCGTCGCCCAGCTCCTGGCCCGCTTCGCCGCGAAGCGGGCGCAGACACCCGATGCCATCCGCCGCATGGGCGATCTCGCAGTCGACGAACTGGCAGCGCTCACGGACCTCCCCGCCACCGAGGCGCCGGCAGCGCGCCCCGCGTCCCGGCGGGCCGGGCTGTTCGCGCTCGGTGAGAGCCATGCCGCACTGGTCGGGCTGCCCTTCGGTCGCGCGGAGGCTGCGACGCTCGACCGTCTCGCACAGGCGTCCGAAATGCTGGGCTGCCCGGAGATCCGCCTCTCGCCCTGGCGTGGCCTCGCTTTTCGCGGGCTGTCCGAGGCCAACGCGATAGCCCTGCTGGACGGCGCGGCGGCGGAGGGCCTGATCACCCGTGACGACGACCCGCGCCTGTCGGTGCAGGCCTGTGCCGGCGCGCCCGCCTGCAGCCGTGCGGAGGCTCCGGCGATGGCGGATGCGGCGCGGCTGGCGCAGGTGCTGGCACCGGACCTCGCCGCGGGATTGAGCCTGCATGTTTCGGGCTGCGTCAAATCCTGCGCGCGGCCCGCGGCCTCCGACCTCACGCTGGTCGGCGAAAGCGGGCGCTACCGCATCGTCATCGGCGGCGCCGCGCGGGACAGCGCCGTCGCCACCCTTGACCTTTCCGCCCTGCTGACGCGATTGCAGCCCGGACAGGACCTTCATGCCCGCCTGAGCGCGGCGGGCCGGCTTTCAGGACAGACCAAGTGACGACGGGCTACGACTATATCCGCGATGGCGGGGCGATCTATGAGCGCTCCTTCGCGATCATCCGGGCCGAAGCCGATCTCTCGCGCTTTGCCGGCCGCGCCGCCCATGTCGTGGTGCGGATGATCCATGCCTGCGGCATGACCGATCTGCCTGACGATGTGGAGATGTCGCCGGATTTTGCGGGAGCTGCCGAGGCCGCGCTGAAGGCGGGCGCGCCGATCCTCTGCGACGCCAAGATGGTAGCGAACGGCGTGACGCCATCCCGCCTGCCGGCGCGCAACCCGGTGATCTGCACGCTCGACGATCCGCGCACCGCGCCGCTGGCCGCCGAGATGGGGACGACACGCTCGGCCGCGGCGATGGAGCTGTGGCGGCCGCATCTCGCGGGCGCGCTCGTCGTCATCGGCAATGCACCGACCTCGCTGTTCCGGCTTTTGGAGATGCTCGACGCCGGGGCGCCGAAGCCGGCTGCCGTGATCGGCATCCCCGTCGGCTTCGTCGGCGCGGCGGAATCGAAGCAGGCGCTGGCGCAGGACGGGCGCGTGCCCTTCCTCGTCGTGCATGGGCGGCGCGGCGGCTCGGCGATGGCGGCAGCCGCCGTCAACGCGCTGGCGCAAGAGAAGGAGTGAGCCGGTGAGCTTCGAGCCGGCCAGGAAGCCTTTGGGACAGACACTGCTGTTCGGCGTCGGCCTGGGCCCCGGCGACCCGGACTACATGACCGTGCGGGCCCGCGACATCATCCTGAGTGCCGACCGGCTGGTGCATTTCTGCAAGCGCGGCCGGCGCGGCCATGCCCGCATCACGGCCGATGCGGTCGTCGGGCAAGATGCCGCCCGCGAGATCGAACTCGCTTTTCCCGTGACGATCGAGGTCCCGGTCGAGGACGAGGGCTATAGCGGCCCGATCACGCAGTTCTACGACGACTCCGCCGCCCTGCTCGCCGCCGAGATGGAGGCCGGGCGCAGCGTCGCGGTGCTCTGCGACGGCGACCCGTTCTTCTATGGCTCCTTCATGCATCTGTGGCGGCGGCTGTCGCATCGCTTCCCGACCGAGGTGGTGCCGGGCGTCACCGGCATGGCCGGCGCCTGGACGCGCGCCAACGCGCCGATCACCTGGGGCGACGACATCCTGACCGTGCTGCCCGGCACGCTGCCCGAGGCCGAGCTGGTGCGGCGCCTCGCGGATACCGATGCGGCCGTGATCATGAAGCTCGGCCGCAACCTGCCGAAGGTGCGCCGCGCGCTGGAGGCCACCGGCCTGATCGAGCGGGCGATCTATGTCGAGCAGGCGACGATGGCCGGCCAGGCGATCATCCGCCTCGCCGAGCGCGACGACGCGGAGGCGCCGTATTTTTCGATGGTGCTGGTCCCCGGCGAAGGGCGGCGGCTGTGAGCGGCTCCCTCACCATTGTCGGCCACGGGCCCGGGCCGGCGCAGTGGCTGACGCCGGCGGCGCAGGCCGCAATCGACTCTGCCTCCGACCTGATCGGCTACGGGCCCTATCTCGACCGCATCCCCACGCGCGACGGCCAGACGAAGCATGCCTCCGACAACCGCGTCGAGATCGACCGGGCGCGGCACGCGCTGCAGCTGGCGGCGGCGGGGAAGACTGTCGCGGTCGTCTCGGGCGGCGACCCCGGCGTCTTCGCCATGGCAGCGGCCGTGTTCGAGGCGCTGGAGGCGGGCGATCCGGCCTGGCTGTCGCTGCCGATCGCGATCGAGCCCGGCGTCACCGCGATGCTGGCGGCGGCGGCGAAGGCCGGCGCGCCGCTGGGCGGCGATTTCTGCGCGATCTCGCTCTCGGACAATCTCAAGCCCTGGGAGGTGGTGACCGCGCGGCTCGCAGCGGTGCTCGCCGCAGACCTCGTGACATGCCTCTACAACCCGATCTCGAAGGCGCGGCCGTGGCAGCTGCGCGCGGCGCTGGAACTCGCCGCCCGCCATCGTGATCCGCAGACGCCGGTGATCTTCGCCCGCGCCGTCGGGCGCCCCGACGAGGCCCTGCGCATCCTGGCGCTGGAAGACGCGATCGAAACGGCGGCGACTGCGGACATGGCGACGCTGGTGATCATCGGCGCGTCGAGCACGCGGCTGATCACGCGGCCCGGCGAGGCCGCGCCTTGGGTCTACACGCCGCGCTCGGTGACAAAGAGCCCCTGCGCCACCAGCCAAGGCAGGACCTGATCGACATGTGCGACGGTCTCGACATCCGGCTTGGGCGGGCGGGCGACCATGATCACCGGCAGGCCGAGCCGGCGCGCCGCAATGAGCTTGCCCGCCGTGGCGTCGCCGCCGGAGTTCTTGCTGACGAGCAGCTCGATGCGCTTCTCGCGCAGCAGCACCTCCTCGGCCTCGGCGCGGAAGGGGCCGCGCTGCTGGATGACCTCGACATGCGGCACCGGCAGGCGATCGCCGATCGGCTCGATGGCGCGCACGAGGTAGTGATGCTGCGGCGCCTGCGCGAAGACCGGCAGATCGAGCCGGCCGATGGTCAGGAAGACGCGACGGGGCGCCTCCCCCAGCGCGGCCGCCGCGGCCTCCATGTCGGGAACGTCGCGCCAGTCGTCACCGGCTTCCGGCTGCCAGGGCGCGCGGCGGATGGCGAGCAGCGGCACGCCTTCGGCCTTGCAGGCATGCTCGACATTGAAGGGCATGATCGCCGCGAAGGGATGCGTCGCGTCGATGACGGCGATGATGCCCTCTTCGCGCAGATACTGCCTGAGACCTTCGACCCCGCCGAAGCCGCCGACGCGCACCGGCAGATTCGCCGGGCGGGGGTCGACGGTGTGGCCCGCCAGCGAGATGATGGCGCGGATATCGGGCGCCTGCTCGGCCAGATGCTGGTCGAGCGTCGCCGCTTCGCCGGTTCCACCGAGGATGAGCACGGTCATGTCCCCAGTTACGCTTGAAAACCCGAATCTGTCGAGCGGCGCAGGCGAGGCGGCGGCGCCCTGGCTGTCCCTGATCGGGCTGGGCGAGGACGGCCCATCGGGGCTCTGCGAGCAGGCGAAGGTCGCGCTGGCCGAAGCGGAGATCGTCTTCGGCGGCGAGCGCCATATCGCGCTGGTCGGCTCCGTGCCCGGGGAACTGCGGCCCTGGCCGCAGCCCTTCCGCAACGCGCTGCCGCAGATCCTGGCCGAGCGTGGCCGCAAGGTCTGCGTGCTGGCGACCAGCGACCCGTTCCATTACGGCATCGGCAACAGCCTGAGCCGGGCCATCCCCGCTGCGGAGATGCGGATCATCCCGCAATCCTCCTCCTTCTCGATGGCCTGCACCCGGCTGCGCTGGCCACAGGAGGAGTGCGCGCTGGTCTCGCTGCACGGCCGCACGCTCTACCGCATCGTGCCGCATCTGCAGCCGCAGGCGCGCATCCTCGCCCTGTCCTGGGACGAGACGACGCCGCGGGCGGTGGCGGAGCTGCTGACGGCGCGCGGGATGGGTACGAGCCGGATCACGGTGCTGGAATCGCTCGGCGGGCCGCAGGAGCGCATCCGCGAGACCCGCGCCGACGCCTTCGCCTTCGACGACATCGTGCCGCTCAACCTGATCGCGGTGGCGGTCGATGCCGGCCGGGATGCGCGTGTGCTGCCGCTGGCGCCGGGGCTGGACGAGGAGTGGTTCGCCCATGACGGGCAGATCACCAAATCCGAGGTCCGCGCGATCACGCTCTCCGCACTCGCCCCGCGGGCGGGCGAGCTGCTCTGGGATGTCGGCGCGGGGTCGGGCTCGGTCGGCATCGAATGGTGCCAGCGCCATCCGCGCAACGCGGCCATCGCCTTCGAATCCAAGGCGGAGCGGGTCGAGCGGATCACGCGCAACAGCCTGGAACTGGGCGGGCTGTCGGTGAAGGTCACCGGCGCCGCGCCGGAGGGCTTTGCCGGGCAACCTTCGCCCGATGCCGTCTTCATCGGCGGCGGGCTCACGGTCGAGGGGCTGTTCGAGGGCGCCTGGGCGGCGCTGAAGCCCGGCGGGCGCCTCGTCGCCAATGTCGTCACGCTGGAGGGCGAGGCGAAGCTCGCGGCGCTGCATGCGCTGCATGGCGGCTCGCTGAGGCGCATCGCGATCGACCGGCTCGTTCCCGTCGGCGGCAAGCATGGCTGGCGGCCGGCGATGCCGGTGACGCAGTGGCGGGTCGAGAAGCCATGACCGGCCGTCTCGTCGTCGGGCTGGGCCTGCGCGCCGACACCAGCGAGGCTGACATCCTCGCCTGCCTCGACGAGGCGCTGGCGATTGCCGGCCTGTCGGGCGAGGCGACGCCGCGTCTGGCGACGCTGGCGAGCCGGATCGGCGAGCCCGGGCTCGCGGCCGCCGCCGTCAGCCGGGCCGCCGAGTTGATCGGCGTGCCCGACGAGGCGCTCAAAGGTTTCGAGGCGAGCTGCGCGACGCGCTCGACGCGGATCGCCTCGCTCTACGGCGTCGGGTCGGTGGCGGAAGCCGCCGCGCTGGCGGCCGCCGGGCCGGGCGGAACGCTGGTGCAGCCGCGCATCGCCACCGCCCGCGTCACCTGCGCGCTGGCGCGGTCATCATCATGAAGCGCGCGGCATGACCATCCATTTCATCGGCGCCGGGCCCGGCGCGCCCGACCTCATCACGCTGCGGGGCCGCGACCTGATCGCCTCCTGCCCGGTCTGCCTCTATGCGGGCTCGCTGATCCCGAAGGCGATGCTCGACTGGTGCCCGCCGGGCGCGCGCATCGTCGACACCGCACCGCTCGATCTCGACGCCATTATCGCCGAGATGCAGGCCGCCCATGAGGCCGGGCAGGATGTGGCACGGCTCCATTCCGGCGATCTCTCGATCTGGAGCGCGACGGGCGAGCAGATGCGCCGGCTCGATGCGCTCGCCATCCCCTACAGCGTGACGCCGGGCGTGCCGGCCTTCGCCGCCGCCGCCGCGACGCTCAAGCGCGAATTGACCCTGCCGGGGCTGGCGCAGTCGCTGGTGCTGACGCGGACCTCGGGCCGGGCCTCGGCCATGCCGGAGCGGGAGCGGCTCGCGACCTTCGCCGCCTCGGGCGCGACGCTGGCGATCCATCTCTCGATCCATGTCGCCGAGCAGGTCGTGGCAGAGCTGTCGCCCTTCTACGGGGAGTCCTGTCCGGTCGCGATCGTCTTCCGTGCCTCCTGGCCGGACGAGCGTGTGCTGCGTGGGACGCTGTCCACGATCGCCGCGCAGGTGCGCGAGTCCGGGCTGGAGCGAACCGCGCTGATCCTGGTCGGCCCAGCGCTGGCGGCCGAGGATTTCGGCGAGAGCGCGCTGTATTCCACCGGCTACGACCGCCGCTTCCGGCCGGGGGGCGTGGTATGACCGTCCTGACGCGCACGACGCAATCCCCTTCCCCCCGCTTGCGGTGGGGAAGGGTTAGGGATGGGGGGCCGGAAAGCCGGAGCACAGTCCGCCATCGTCTTGCCGAGCGGCACTGCCCCCCACCCCAACCCTCCCCACCGCAAGCGGGGGGAGGGAGTGGGTGCCGCGCTTCCGGAGCCCGTCCATGACAGCGCCCGGCCTGATCATCGCCGCGCCGCGCTCGGGCTCGGGCAAGACCACGATCACGCTCGGCCTGCAGCGGGCGCTGACGCGGCGCGGGCTGGTGGTGCGCGGGCTGAAATGCGGGCCGGACTATATCGACCCGGCCTTCCATGCTGCTGCGACCGGGGCGCCGAGCGCCAATCTCGACTCCTTTGCCATGCCCGACGCGCTGCTGCGCGCGATCGCGGGCGATGCGGCCGAGGATGCCGACCTCGTCATCGCGGAGGGCTCGATGGGGCTCTTCGACGCCGTACCGGGGCCTGAGGGACATACCGGCGCGAGCGCCGACATCGCCGCGCTGCTGGGCTGGCCGATCGTGCTGGTGATCGACGTCTCCGGCCAGGCGCAGTCGGCGGCGGCGATTGCGCTCGGCTGCATGAAATACGATCCGCGCATCACCATCGCCGGCGTCATCCTCAACAAGGTCGCCAGCGAGCGGCACCGCCGGCTGGTGACGCAGGGGATGGACACAATCGGCCTGCCCGTGCTCGGCGCGCTGCCGCGCGAGGCCAGCCTGATCCTGCCCGAGCGCCATCTCGGGTTGGTGCAGGCGGGCGAGACCGCCGATCTCGAGGCGCGACTCGAGGCACTCGCCGATGCGGTGGCGGCGGCGGTCGATCTCGACGCCGTCAGAGCGGTTGCTCAGCCGACTCGTTTGCCGGCTATATCTGTGGCAATCCCGCGCCTGCCGGCGCCCGGCCGGCGCATCGCGATCGCGCGCGATGCCGCCTTCAGCTTCGTCTATCCGCATGTCGAGGCGGGCTGGCGGGCGGCCGGCGCCGTGCTGGTGCCGTTCTCGCCGCTGGCGGACGAGCCGCCGCCGGAGGATTGCGATGCCTGCTGGCTGCCGGGCGGCTATCCGGAGTTGCATGCGGGGCGGCTGGCCGGCGCCGGCCGCTTCCTCGGCGGCCTGCGCGGCTTCGCCCAGGGCCGGCCGGTGCATGGCGAGTGCGGCGGCTACATGGTGCTGGGGCGGAGTCTGATCGATGCGGACGGCGTCCCCCACGCCATGGCCGGGCTGCTCTCCGTCGAGACCTCCTTCGCGAAGCGGAAGATGACTCTCGGCTATCGCCGCGCCGTGCTCGAGGCCGATGCGCCGCTGGGGGCCGCCGGCGCGAGGCTTACCGGCCATGAGTTCCACTACGCGACGATCGTCACCCAAGGCGAGGACCCGCCGCTGGCGCTGGTCACCGATCCGCATGGCTCGGCGCCCGCGCCTGCGGGCAGCCGGCGCGGGCACGTCACGGGGTCGTTCTTTCATGCGATCGCGGTGGCGGACTCGGCATGATGGTCTGTCGATCAACCCACAGCCCTCATCCTGAGGAGCCGCGAAGCGGCGTCTCGAAGGATGTTCCAGGAGGCTCCCGCACAAGCTGGATCATCCTTCGAGACGCGCTGCTGCGCAGCGCTCCTCAGGATGAGGGCTGAGGAGGATGTCCAACTCCCCTCCCCGCTTCGACGAGGCCTTCGCCGCGCAATTTGCCGCGTTGCTGGCCTGGCGGCGCGATGTCCGTCGCTTCCGGCGCGATCCCTTGCCCGGCGGGCTGGTCGAGCGGCTGCTGGCGCAGGCGGAGCTGTCGCCCTCGGTCGGCCATTCGCAGCCCTGGCGCTGGGTTCGCGTCACCGATTCGGGGCAGAGGGAGGCCGTGCTGGCGAGCTTCCGCCGCTGCAATGCCGAGGCGCTCGCAGATTACGAGGGCGAGCGGGCGCGGCTCTATGCGGAGCTGAAGTTGGAAGGGCTGCGCGAGGCGCCCGAGCAGATCGCGGTGTTCTGCGACCATAGCACGGCGCAGGGCCACGGCCTCGGCCGCAAAACGATGCCGGAGATGCTGGATTATTCTGTGGTCGCCGCGATCACGCAGTTCTGGCTGGCGGCGCGGGTTCAGGGCGTCGGCGTCGGCTGGGTCTCGATCCTGGAGCCGGAGGTGGTGCGGGAGGCGCTGGGCGCGCCGCCCGACTGGAAGCTGATCGCCTGGCTCTGCGTCGGCTGGCCGGAGGCCGAAAGCGAGGTGCCGGAGCTGGTCAAGGCGGGGTGGGAGAGCGGCAAAGTTCGATAGTCCAGCCGTCATGCTCGCCCTTGTGGCGAGCATCCACGTCTTGAGCGTAGCGCTCGACCTCAGAAGACGTGGATGGTCGGGACAAGCCCGACCATGACGGATGAGCTCAAACGGCCACCTTGAACGTCGCGCCCGTCTTCGCCTTGATCTCGTCGAGGGTGACGCCCTCGGCCAGCTCGATCAGCGTCATGCCGCCGCCATTCTCGTCGATCGAGAAGACGCCGAGATCGGTGATCACCATGTCGACGACGCCCGCTCCCGTCAGCGGCAGGTCGCAGGCCTCGAGCAGCTTCGGCGACTCGGTGCCGTCCTTGTTCTTGGCGACGTGCTCCATCACCACGACGACCTTCTTGACGCCGGCGACGAGGTCCATGGCGCCGCCCATGCCCTTCACCATCTTGCCGGGGATCATCCAGTTGGCGAGGTCGCCATTCTTCGCGACTTGCATGGCGCCGAGGATGGAGAGGTCGATATGGCCGCCGCGGATCATCCCGAAGGAATCGGCCGAGGAGAAGAAGCTCGTCGTCGGCAGCTGGGTGATGGTCTGCTTGCCGGCATTGATCAGGTCCGGGTCCTCGTCGCCCTCATAGGGGAAGGGGCCCATGCCGAGCATGCCGTTCTCGGATTGGAGCTGAACCGACATGCCCTCGGGAATGTAGTTCGAGACCAGCGTGGGAATGCCGATGCCGAGATTGACGTAGAAACCGTCCTTCAGCTCCTTGGCGGCGCGCTGGGCGATCTGTTCGCGGGTCCATGCCATGTCGGTCGACTCCGTATCTTTCTCTTGCGCGAATTCTGATCGTCCGGCCGTTCCGGCCGGACGGAACGCGCGCTCAGGCCGCGCGCTTGCGGACGGTGCGCTGCTCGATGCGCTTGACGCTCTGCGGCGTGTGGACGATCCGCTTCACGAAGATGCCCGGCGTGTGCATGTGGTCCGGGTCGATCTCGCCGGCCTCGACCAGATGCTCGACCTGCGCGACGGTGAAGCGCGAGGCGGTCGCCATCATCGGATTGAAGTTGCGCGCCGTCTTCCGGTAGACGAGGTTGCCTTCGGTATCGCCCTTCCAGGCATGGACCAGCGAGACGTCGGCGAAGATGCCGCGCTCCATGATGTAGCGCTCGCCGTTGAATTCCCGCTCTTCCTTGCCCTCGGCCACCAGCGTGCCGACGCCCGTCTTGGTGAAGAAGGCAGGGATGCCGGCGCCGCCGGCGCGGATGCGCTCCGCCAGCGTGCCCTGGGGCGTGAATTCGAGCTCGAGCTGGCCGGAGAGATAGAGCTCCGCGAAGAGCTTGTTCTCGCCGACATAGGACGAGATCATCTTCCGGATCTGGCGGGTCTCGAGCAGGATGCCGAGGCCGGCGCCGTCGACGCCGGCATTGTTGGAGACGAAGGTCAGGTCCTTCGCGCCACTCGCGCGGACCGCCTCGATCAGGATGTCGGGGATGCCGCAGAGGCCGAAGCCGCCCGCCATGATCGTCATGCCGTCCTTGATGACGCCGGCGAGAGCCGCCGTGGCGTCCGGATAGACCTTCTTCATCATCTCGCCTCTGCCGCTGAAAGGATGCCGCCGGACGGCGCGGTCCAGAACTAGCCGAGCCGGCAGGCGGGTGGCAACTCTCCGTTCGGCCAAAACGGCATCTTGCCGCGCCAGCGGTTCTCCAAAAGCAAAACGCGGCGCCGGGCGCCGCGTCTCGAAGGCCGAGATGACCGCCCGCCGGGTTGCGGCGGGCGTCACGATCAGCGGCGGAAGCCGCCGCCCAGCGCGCCGCCGACGACGCCGCCGACGATGCCGCCGAAGATGGCGGCGCCCGTGGCGCTGCTGCCGCCCCCGGCGCGCTCGCGCTCCAGATCGCGGCGGATCACCGGGTCGCGCTCATAGGCGACGCCGCCGCGGGTGCGGGGCTGCGGCTCGGCGGGTTCGCGCGCGGTCCGGGTCTTGGCCGGCGCGGGCTTGGCCTCCTCGGCGAGAGCGCGCTGATAGGCCGGCTCGGTCTGGGCGCGCAGCGCCCTGAGCTGCATCGGGGCGAGGAAGCCGGTGGCGGAGAGCGCCCGCGTCGTCTGCCATTCCCTGATCGCAGCGCGCTGGCTCGGCCCGAAATTCGGGCTGGTCTTGCCGGGCTTGAAGCCGGCGAGGCTCAGGCGACGCTGCAGCTCGCGACGGTCCTTGGCGGTCAGCTTGAGCGCGGCCTCCGTCTCGGCACTGGCGACCTCGCCCTTCATCGCCTCGTCGGCGACAGCCTGGCCCGTCTCCCGCGAGGCCGGCAGGGCAGCCGCGGCAGCGGAAGACAGGGCGGCCGCCCCGGCTGCGGCCGGAAGCGCCGCGACGGCGACCGAGGATGGCTCCAGCCGCGACAGGCGATTCTTGGCGAAAGCGGCGAACTGCCCGTTGGGGAAGGCGTCGAGATAAGCCTTGTAGTCGCCCGCGGTGTTGCCGCGCTCGGCCGTCTCCCACATACGGACATCCATCTGGGCCCGGTCGAGCCCGACCGGGGCCGGGGCGGCCGGCACCGGGACGGCGCCGTCGATCGCCTTGATCGTCACCGAGGGGTCGACCGCGGCGAGCTTGAGCGTCGGGTTCAGCTTGAACTCGCCGATGATCGAGGAATTGGTCCAGGGCTTCTGCTTCTTGCCGGTCGATTCCCAGACATCGGCGCGGACGCGGTCCATGACAGTGGTGATCGACACCTCGGGCGTCTCGATGTGCTTGAGCAGCGCGGCGGTAAAGGGGCTGTTGCCGTCCTTCTCGCCGTCGAGCGCGGTGGAGCGCGGGTCGGTCGCGAAGGCGATCAGGATGCCCGAGGCCGACTGCGTCTCGATCGCGGTCAGGCCGCGGGCGACCGAGCGGGACTTGGCGGCGAGCTGCGTGGCGAAGGGATTGTCGCGGCAGGCGTCGAGGATCAGCACGTTGACGCGCTCGTCGCGCTGCATCTGGCGCAGGATCAGCTGCACGTTGACGGCGCGAAAATCGAGATCGGCCTCGGATTTGAGCGAGGCATCGACGGGAATGAGATAGTTCTCGTCACCCACCGCGATGCCGTGGCCGGCATAGTAGACGACGCCGGCCTTGGCGCCGTCGAGCTTCTGGGCGAATTCACGGACGATGCCGGTCATTTCGTCCATGCGCAGGTCATAGCCCTCGACGACCTCGAAGCCGAGGCGCTTGAGCGCGGCCGAGATGGCGGTGGCGTCCCGTTGGGGATTGGCCAGGCGCGGCACGGCCGTATAGGCGCTGTTGCCGATGACGAGGGCGACGCGGCGCTCGGGTACCGCCTGCGCGGGCACGGCAAACAGGACCGCGACCAAGCCGAGCAGCGCCGCCATGAGGCGGGCGCGAATGTCCAAACCCGGAGCGAAGTTCAAGATACCCTCCCTGATCGGCCCGCCACGTCTTGAAGAGGCCCGACGCGCGTCGGCGGAAACGCGCTGCCGGCCGATGCCGCCATGGGACGGCCACAGGATCGCCAGGAAACAGCCAGAAACACTACTGGAAAACTGCCCCGACGCCAACGGCCTTCCGCGCCATCTTCGCTGCTTGGTCGCGCCGCGCGCGCTTCCGGTTCAAAGCGCCGGGCGGCATAGCCCGGTCGGCCCGGCCTGGTCGTCATCCATTTGGATGAGCCCGTCACGCAGGCCCGGCGGGCCGGGCGCCTAAGACGAAGGGATGAGCCTTGATTCACAAGGCCGTATTCCCGCCCGCGCAGCGTTGACTCATGCGACGAGCGCGGTGCAGCATGCCATACAAGGGGAGACGGTCGAGAACAAGAAAGACCAAGATGACGACGACAAGCGTTGCGCATGGCTGAGGACATCATTCTCGCTACGACGGGTTTGACCAAGGAATTCGGGGGCTTCACGGCGGTGAACGGCGTGGACCTGCAGGTCAGGCGCGGGACGATTCATGCGCTCATCGGGCCCAACGGCGCCGGCAAGACCACCTGCTTCAACCTGCTCACAAAATTTCTTGCGCCGACGAAGGGCTCGATCGTCTATAACGGTCGCGACATCACGCGGCAGAAGCCGGCGGACATCGCCCGCCTCGGCATGGTCCGATCCTTCCAGATCTCGGCGGTGTTCCCGCAACTCAGCGTCAAGACGAATGTCCGGATCGCGCTGCAGCGCAAGCGCGGCGATTCGTTCGATTTCTGGCGCTCGGAAGAGGTGCTGCAGCCGCTCGACGACGAGGCGTTGCGCCTGGTCGATGCGGTCGGCCTCGCCGCCTTCGCCGAGCTGCCCGCCGGCGAGCTCAGCTATGGCCGCAAGCGCGCGCTGGAGATCGCCACGACGCTCGCACTCGATCCCGAGATGATGCTGCTCGACGAACCCATGGCCGGCATGGGCCGCGAGGATGTCGAGCGGATCGAGGCGCTGATCCGCAAGGTCTCGGCGAACCGCACCATCCTGATGGTCGAGCACAATCTCTCGGTCGTCGCCTCGCTGTCCGACCGCATCACCGTGCTGGCGCGCGGTCAGGTGCTGGCGGAGGGCGACTATGCCGCGGTGTCGAAGGACCCGCGCGTGATCGAGGCCTATATCGGTTCGGGAGTCGGCCATGCCCATTGAGGCCGTGCGGTCCCCCTCCGCCGCCGGAGCGGTGGCGCCGATGCTGAAGGTGCGCGGGCTCGAGGCGTGGTACGGCGAATCGCATGTGCTGCACGGCATCGATTTCGACGTCGCGCCGGGCGAGGTGGTGACGCTGCTCGGTCGCAACGGCGCCGGCAAGACGACCACGCTGAAGTCGATCATGGGCGTCATCGGCAAGCGCAAGGGCTCGGTCGTGCTGGAGGGCACGGAGACGATCCAGCTGCCCTCGCGGGCGATCGCGCGGCTCGGCATCGGCTATGTGCCCGAGGAGCGCGGCATCTACGCCTCGCTCAGCGTCGAGGAAAACCTGATGCTGCCGCCACGGGTGCGGCCCGGCGGGCTTTCACTTGACGAGATCTTCACGCTCTTCCCCAACATCAAGGAGCGGCTGAAGAGCCAGGGCACGAAGCTCTCGGGCGGCGAGCAGCAGATGCTGGCGATCGGGCGCATCCTGCGCACCGGCGCGCATTTCCTGCTGCTGGACGAGCCGACCGAGGGGCTCGCCCCGGTGATCATCGACCAGATCGGCGCGACCATCCGCAAGCTCAAGCAGGAGGGTTACACGATCATCCTGGTCGAGCAGAACTTCCGCTTCGCCGCGACGGTCGCCGACCGGCACTATGTCGTCGAGCAGGGCAAGGTGATCGACATGATCGAGAACGATCAGCTCGACGCCAATATCGACAAGCTGCACGGCTATCTCGGGGTCTGAACCCGCCGCCTGGCGGATTCGAAGGCCCCCAATCCGATCCATATCGGACATCACGTCGCAAACGACGCCAATCTCAGGGAGAGACACATGAAGCTCAAGACGTTCCTGACCACGACCGCCTTCGCCGCGCTGATGGCGGCGCCGGCGCTCGCGCAGCAGATCAGCATCAAGGCGGGCGTGCTGAACGACCGCTCCGGCCTCTATGCCGATCTCTCGGGCGAAGGCTCGGTGATCGCCGCCCGCATGGCGGTCGAGGACTTCAAGGCGGCCGAGAAGGGCATCAAGGTCGAGATCGTCTCGGCCGACCACCAGAACAAGCCGGACGTCGGCTCGACCATCGCCCGCACCTGGTACGACCAGGACGGCGTCGACCTCATCCTCGACGTGCCGACCTCCTCGGTGGCGCTCGCGGTCAACCAGATCACCCGCGAGAAGAACAAGATCCACATCAACTCCGGCGCCGCCTCCTCCGACCTGACCGGCAAGGCCTGCTCGCCCAACACGGTGCACTGGACCTACGACACCTATGCGCTGGCCCAGGGCACCGGCGGCGCCATGGTCAAGGCCGGCGGCGACAGCTGGTACTTCCTCACCGCCGACTACGCCTTCGGCCATGCGCTGGAGCGCGACACCGCCGCCATCGTCACCAAGAACGGCGGCAAGGTTCTGGGTGCGGTCCGCACGCCTTTCCCGGGCACGGACTTCTCGTCCTTCCTGCTGCAGGCCCAGGCCTCCAAGGCCAAGGTGATCGGCCTCGCCAATGCCGGCGGCGACACGATCAACTCGATCAAGCAGGCGGGCGAGTTCGGCATCACCGCCGGCGGCCAGAAGCTGGCGGGGCTGCTCGTCTTCCTCACCGACGTGCATTCGCTCGGGCTCGCCACCGCGCAGGGCCTGGTGCTGACGGAGTCCTTCTACTGGGACACCAACGACCAGACGAGGACCTGGTCCGACCGCTTCGCCAAGGCCAATGGCGGCAAGAAGCCGACCATGGTGCAGGCGGGCGTCTACTCCGGCATGCTCCACTATCTCAAGGCGGTCGAGGCGGCTAAGTCGAAGGATTCGGCCGCGGTGATGGCCAAGATGAAGGAAATGCCGACCGACGACCCGCTCTTCGGCAAGGGCTCGGTGCGCGCCGACGGCCGCAAGATGCACGACATGTATCTCTTCGAGGTCAAGAAGCCGGGCGAGTCGAAGGGGCCGTGGGACTACTACAAGCAGATCTCGGTGCTGCCGGCCGAGCAGGCCTTCCGCCCGCTCGCCGAGAGCGAGTGCCCGCTCGTCAAGAAGTGAGGGTTTGAGACAGCGTCATTCTCGGGCTTGACCCGAGAATCTCTCAGACCAGAGCGCTCTGGTTTCCGAGATGGTCGGGTCAAGCCCGACCATGACGCCGATGACGATCATCCCGGGCCGCTCGGTCCGGGATGATGGCCTCCACCGTGCCAGTGCCCGCAAAGATGATCTGAGCCCCGCATGTTCGAACTTCTCGGTGTCCCGCCCCAGGCGCTGTTCGGCCAGGTCCTTCTCGGCCTGATCAACGGCTCGTTCTACGCGATCCTCAGCCTCGGGCTGGCGGTGATCTTCGGGCTGCTCAACATCATCAATTTCACCCATGGCGCCCAGTACATGATGGGCGCCTTTGTCGCCTGGATGTGCCTGAACTATCTCGGCATCAATTACTGGGTGGCGCTCCTGCTGGCGCCGCTGGTGGTCGGCGCGACGGGCATCGCGATCGAGCGGCTGCTGCTCAAGCGCATCGCCCATGTCGACCATCTCTACGGGCTGCTTCTGACCTTCGGCCTCGCCCTGATCATCCAGGGCCTGTTCCGCAACGAGTTCGGCTCGTCGGGCCTGCCCTATCAGATCCCGGCGGAGCTGCGGGGCGGGCAGAATCTCGGCTTCATGTTCATGCCGTATTACCGCGGCTGGGTCGTCGTCGCCTCACTGGTGGTCTGCCTCGCGACCTGGTTCCTGATCGAGAAGACCAAGCTCGGCGCTTACTTGCGCGCCGCGACCGAGAACCCGACGCTGACCCAGGCCTTCGGCATCAATGTGCCGCTGCTGGTGACGCTGACCTACGGCTTCGGCGTGGCGCTGGCGGGCTTCGCCGGCGTGCTGGCGGCGCCGATCTATTCGGTGAACCCGAACATGGGCGCCGACCTCATCATCGTCGTCTTCGCCGTCGTCGTCATCGGCGGCATGGGCTCGATCCTGGGCGCCATCGTCACCGGCTTCTCGCTCGGGCTGATCGAGGGGCTGACCAAGGTCTTCTACCCGGAGGCTTCGGCGACGGTGATCTTCATCATCATGGTGCTGGTGCTGCTGGTGCGGCCGGCCGGCCTGTTCGGACGGGCCGCGTGATGGCCGGCCGCCGCGAGACGAGGATCTGAGCATGGCCGACATCGCCGCCACCGACGCGCCCGCCGCCGCCCTGCCGGGCGAAGCCGACAAGGGCACGCTGCGCCTGCACCGCGCCATCATGATCGGCATCGCGATCCTGCTCGTGATCGCGCCTTTCGTGGCCTATCCTGTCTTTGTGATGAAGGTGCTGTGCTTCGCGCTGTTCGCGCTCGCCTTCAATCTGCTGCTCGGCTATGGCGGCCTGCTCTCCTTCGGACACGCCGCCTATTTCGGCATGGCGAGCTATGTCTGCGCCTATACCGCCAAGAACTGGGGGCTGACGCCGGAGCTGGCGATCCTGCTCGGCACGGCCGTCTCCGGCGGGCTCGGCCTCGTGTTCGGCGCGCTGGCGATCCGGCGCCAAGGCATCTATTTCGCCATGATCACGCTGGCGCTGGCGCAGATGGTGTTCTTCTTCTCGCTGCAGACGCCGCGCTTCACCGGCGGCGAGGACGGGATCCAGGCCGTGCCGCGCGGGCATCTGTTCGGCATCATCAACCTCGCCGACGACCGCACGCTGTACTGGCTCGTCGCGGCGATCTTCATGGCCGGGCTGCTCGCGATCTACCGCATCATCCACTCGCCCTTCGGCCAGGTCTGCAAGGCGATCCGGGACAACGAGCCGCGCGCGATCTCGCTCGGCTACCGCGCCAACCAGTACAAGCTCGCCGTCTTCGTGCTCTCGGCCAGCCTGGCGGGTCTCGCCGGGGCGACCAAGGCGATCGTCTTCCAGCTGGCGTCGCTCACCGACGTGCACTGGTCGATGTCGGGTGAGGTCGTGCTGATGACGCTGGTCGGCGGGCTCGGCACCGTCTTCGGGCCGATCGCGGGCGCGCTCGTCATCGTCTCGATGCAGAACTATCTCGCCTCGCTCGGCGCCTGGGTGACGGTGGTCCAGGGCGTGATCTTCGTGATCTGCGTGATGACCTTCCGCGAAGGCATCGTCGGCGTGATCTCGAAATGGATCAGGAAGCCGCTTTAGGTTTTTTGCTCCCGCAACAGACGCCGTCATCCTGGGCGAGCGAAGCTCGACCGGGATCACGAGGCGCCGCCGAACCCTATGATGGATCCCGGGCTTCGCGGCTTCGCCGCCCGCCCAGGATGACTGCGAGGTTCCGGGGAAAAAGCCCCCCCTACTTCACCAGCTTGAGCACCTCGCGGAAGCGGGGATGCCCAGCGCTCCGCAGCCATTCGAAGATCACCATCTCGGTCGTGACGATCTCGGCGCCGTGGCGGGCGAGGCGGGCGAGCGCGGCATCCTTCGAATCCGGGCGCCGCGAGCCGGTCGCATCCTGGACAAGCGCGACGCGGCGGCGATGGGCGAGCAGGGAGAGCGCCGTCTGTCCGACGCAGACATGCGCCTCGCAGCCGCAGAGCACGAGCTGCCCGTCCCCCGCCAGCGCCTCCAGAAAGGCGCCCTCGGCACAGGCGTCGAAGCTCATCTTGGCGATGACGGGGCCTGCGCCTGCCAACTCAGGCACCGTGCCGCCGAGCCCCGCCGGGTTCTGCTCGGTCATCAGCACGGGCACGCCGAGCAGGCCGGCCGCGGCGACCAGCTTCTGCGCATGGGCGACGAGGGCCGCGCCCTCATGGATCGCCGGCATCAGCCGCGCCTGGAAATCGATGATGACGAGGGTTGAGTCGCTGGCGCTGAGCAGGGGCATGGGCCTCGTCCGGTTGGAGCGATCATAGCGGGCCTCCGCCGCACCGAAACCCCCGTCCGGCTCACCGCCGCGGGGTTTCGGGCTCTTCAAGGCGTATCCGAGGGGATGCGCGGGACGATGGTGGCGTCGCAGTCGACGGCTGCGTGCCGATGTCGATGTCGAATGTCGTGTCGAAGCAGCGCCAACAGCCGCCACCCCGCCCCGCGCGCGGTTTTCTTCGGTGCTGTCGTCGCGCGTTGCGTCCCTCACGGACCGGGTTGTGGTCGACCCGGGCGACGAAGCCCCTCCATGGCGTCAGGCCCGCGACGGCCCTCCCCCATGAACACCGCCTCTCCCCGGCCACACGACGCCTCGCGAAGCCCCCTCGGTCGGGTAGAGCGAGGGGAGAATAGGCATGGGTCTGGGAAGCGGGGATAAGATGCGGACGCTATCCCCGAGCCACTCGAAAAAGCGCCGTCACCCTGGGCTTCGCGCAGCGAAGACCGGGATCCATCATCGAGGGCCGGCCCCCTCCGATGGATCCCGGGCCGACCTTTCGGTCGTCCCAGGATGACGGTTGGCGTGGGCAGGCAGAGACTCGCCTAACCCGTCGTCCCACCGGGGAGCGGGATCTCTTCCTCGATCTCGTGATGGCCCACGGCGCGTTCGAGGCCGTCGGGGCCGCGGACGCGGTACTGCTCTTCCTTGTTGTCGCGCGGCGGCATCAGCCGCGTGATCTCGAAGGGGCCGGGCCGGACCTGGTTGTGGAAGCCGGCGGTGAGCTGGACCAGATCGCCGGTCTTGTAGGGAGGGCGTGCCATGATCTCAGGCCTTTCCGCCGATGTCGGCCACGGTCAGCCGATGATAGTTGCCCTTGCGGCGACCATAGACCGTCGCTGCTGCGCTCAGGATGGCGTCGCGATGGCTGTCGAAGGTCGCGAGCATCTGCGCCTCGCCCTCTTCGGCACCAAGCCGGCGCAGTGCGTCAACCTCGATCTGGAAGGCGATCTCCAGCGAGGCGTCGGAGCCCCAGAAGCTGACGCAGGAGCGGCCGGCATCGAAGCTGCGGACCGGATTGGGAAAGTTCAGTGACATGATGACCTCTGTTCTGCGCTGCGGCTCAGGACGCCAGGAAGGCGGCCTGGGAGACCGGAACCGAAGCGTGGACCGGGATCGAGACCGGCCGGCGCGACGGGATGGACGGGGCCAGAGCGGGCGCGAGATCATCGGCGCTGAGGTGGTCGTCCAGAACATCGAGGATCGTCTCATCGACGGATGCGTCGAATTTGCGGGCGAAGAGGCAGGCGCTCGCCAGAAGCTCCGGCGCGTCGGAGGCGAGATAGGTGCGCGGGCGCAGCTTGATGTCGCCGTCCGGGACCCAGTCGATCATGCGCAGATCGTCGCTGACGATCTCGCCATGCTCGGCGGTGTTCATCATCACCGTCTGGAAGAAGCCCTCATCGGCGATGAAGGTGTTGCGGTAGAACGCCTTGTAGCGCTCGGCCTCGCGATCGTGGCAGACGAACTCGCAGAAGCGGCGGCTGACGATCATCCACTGATTGCCGATATAGGGCGAGACGCCGGCCATGAAGCTGCGCGGGAACGGCGTCCGGACGATGCGCTTCTCGAATTCGACGACATAGCGGCTCACGCGCTTCATCGTCTCGGGCCGCGCCGTGCGCTGGTCGAGAACCTTGATGAACTCCTTGCCGCGGTTGCGCTTCAGGAACGTGGCGATCTCGTCCTGGCTCTTGAGCGGGTAGTCCTGGCCGCTGAGATTGACGAAGAACTCCCAGTCCGCGCCCATTTCCAGCAGCTGCGCCATGCCGCGCAGTTCGGCATCGACGAGGCTGTAACCGCCCCAGCGGGCGTGATGGCTCGCAAGGATGGCGCTGTTGGGAAAACCGCGCAGAAACCGCCGAATATCGGCTTCGAGTTCGGGCCCCGAATTCTTGTCGACATGGATCAAATAATGATTGGCGGGATCGTAGATCGACTTGAACATGCGCTTGAACTGCGCGGGATACCGGTGAACCAGAACCAGATAAGCGATCAACGTGAGTGTCCTTGCAGTGGGAACGAACAGGATCAGATCAATAGCCGCATGACGGCCCGCGCCTCGGCCACGCTCCGGCAACCGATGCGCGACAGCGCTCCTCGCCTCCCGGCGAAGCGCGGCCGAATATCGTCTTGTCTCGAGGCTGGCCCTGGCGATTGGCAGCGACCGCAAAGGCGGCTGCTCGCGTAGACCGTGAATCCGACATGGGGAAGCCGACCTGAGATTGTAAGGTCGCAGCGAAAATAAGACCGGTGCGGATTGGCCCCCGCCGACGCTCCGGCCGTGCTAGCGGTGGATCGCCCGCCATCCCGGTCGGCGGGAGAACCGACCATGAGAACCATCACAGCCCATGGGGCCGCAATCCCCGCGCTCGGCTTCGGCACCTTTCGGATGGAGGCTCCCGACGTGCTGCGGATGGTGCCGGCGGCGCTCAAGCTCGGCTTCCGCCATGTCGACACCGCCCAGATCTACCGCAACGAGGCGGCGGTGGGCGAAGCCATCGCCGGCAGCGGCGTGGCGCGCGGCGACATCTTCCTGACCACCAAGGTCTGGATCGACAATTTCGCGCCCGACCGGTTCATGGCCTCGGTCGCTGAAAGCCTTACCAAGCTCAAAACCGACCATGTCGATCTTCTGCTGTTGCACTGGCCCAATGGCAGCGTGCCGTTAGCCGACCAGATCGGCGCGCTCAACGCCGTGCGCGAAGCCGGCAAGACGCTCCATATCGGCGTGAGCAACTACAATATCGCTTTGCTCACGCAGGCACTGGCGCTCAGCGCCGCACCGCTCGTCACCAATCAGGTCGAGTATCACCCCTATCTCGACCAGCGCGTGCTGATGGCCGCGATGCGCGAGGCCGGGATGGCGCTGACCGCCTATTACGCCATGGCCGACGGCAAGGTCTTCGCCGATCCGCTGCTCGCCGACATCGCCGCGCGGCACCATCGCAGCATCGCCCAGATCGTGCTGCGCTGGCTGGTGCAGCAGGAGGGCGTGGTGGCGCTGTCGAAGACGGTGAGCGAGGACCGCGCCCGCGACAACGCGGCGATCTTCGACTTCGCCCTCGGCGAGGCCGAGATGGCGGCGATCCATGGGCTGGCGGTGCCGGACGGCCGGGTGCTCAAGCCCGAGGGGCTCTCGCCGGTCTGGGACGCCGCCTGACCGCCGCCCCGTTGCGGACGCGCTTCGGCGCGCTCCCGCAACAGGTTCCATGCCGCTGCGCATGGCCGCCAGACCGGCCCCGCTCGTCCCGCCTCTGGCGCATGACCGGGCCGGCACCTAGACTGGCGCCCTCCTCAGACGCACGGGCAGGCACGGCACTTCATGGATCAGCGGGTCGATCCCCCGGCGCATCAGGCGGCCGCGCAGGCGCCGATGCGGCATGAGGACATCCGCCGCATCCTGTTCGGCATCATGCTCGCCATGTTCCTGGCGGCGCTCGACCAGACCATCGTCGCCACGGCGATGCCGACGATCGGGCGCGAGCTCGGCGACGTCACGCATCTGCCCTGGGTGGTGACGGCCTATCTCCTGGCCTCGACCGCGGTGACGCCGCTCTATGGCAAGCTCGCCGACATCCATGGCCGCCGCATCGTGCTGCTCAGCGGCATCGCCGTCTTCATGGCGGGCTCGCTGGCCTGCGCTCTGGCGCCCTCGCTCTGGCTGCTGGTGGTGGCGCGCTTCGTCCAGGGCCTCGGCGGCGGCGGGCTGATCGCCCTGGCGCAGACCATCGTCGCCGACATGGTCTCGCCCAAGGAGCGCGGGCGCTACCAGGTCTATATCGCCTCCGTCTTCATGGCGTCCTCGCTGCTCGGCCCGGTGCTCGGCGGCGTCATCGCGGAACGGCTGCACTGGTCGGTGATCTTCTGGATCAACCTGCCGCTCGGCGCCGCCGCCTATCTGATGACGAGCTCGGCGCTGAAGCGCCTGCCGCGGCATGAGCGGCCGCACAGGCTCGATCTGCTCGGCGCCGTGCTGATCACCAGCGCGACGATGACGCTGCTGCTGGCGCTCTCCTGGGGCGGCACGCATTACCCCTGGGCGTCGGCGCCGATCGGCGGGCTCGTGGCGCTGTCGCTGCTGCTCTGGCTCGCCTTCGCCTGGCGGCTGCGCACCGCTGACGAGCCGCTGATCCCGCTCGACATCCTCGCCAACAAGGTGGTGCGGATGGGCACGGTCGCGGCCGGCTTCGGCATGGGCACCTTCATCGGCCTGACGATCTATCTGCCGATCTATTTCCAAGGCGTGATGGGGTTGAACGCCGCCTCCTCGGGGCTCGGCCTGCTGCCGCTGACCGTCGGCACTGTGCTGGGCGCCACCCTGTCGGGCCGGGCGATGACCCGCCTCAAGCACTACAAGCGCGTACCGGTGATCGGGCTCAGCATCGCGCTGGCCGGGGTGGCGCTGCTGGCCTGGCAGGCCGGGCGAATGCCGCTGATGCCCTTCTGCGCGCTGCTGGCGCTGATCAGCGTCGGGCTCGGCACGATGCTGCCGGTCGCCACCGTCTCGATCCAGAACGCGGTGCTGCCGCATCAGCTCGGCACCGCGACGGGGGCGGCGAACTTCTTCCGCCAGATCGGCGGGGCGCTGATCGTGGCGATCTTCGGGGCGATCGTGCTTGGCGGCATCGGCGGCGCCGGGCCGGGCCTGTCGCATGAGTCGATCCGGCTCGACGGCGTCGATCGCGAGACGATGGTGCGGCTGTTCCAGTATGTCTTCGGGGCAACCTGCCTCGGCTTCGCCTGCGCGCTGGGCTTCCTGCTGCGGATGGAGGAACTGCCGCTGCGCAGCGGCGCGGCCCAGGCGGCCAAGGCGCCCGCGGTCGATTGATCGAGATCGCGCCGGGCCCGCCGCTTTCGGCTGGCCTCGCCACAGACCCGTCAAGAAGCGCGGTCTAGTCTGCGATCCCACCCGCGGCAGGAGAGCCCCATGTCCGATCTCGTCGTCATCGTCTACCCGACCGAAGCCCGCGCCGAGGAGATGCGGCAGAAGCTGTTCGGCCTGCAGAAGGAGTATCTGATCGAGATCGGCGACGCGGCCATCGCGGTCATGCAGGAGGGCGGCAAGGTGAAGCTGAACCAGCTGCTCAACACCACGGCGATGGGCGCGGCGTCGGGCTCCTTCTGGGGCCTGCTGATCGGCGCGATCTTCCTGATGCCGCTGGCGGGCGCGGCGCTGGGCGCGGCCTCGGGCGCACTCGGCGGCGCGCTGACCGATTACGGCATCAACGACGCCTTCATGAAGGATCTCGCCGGCAGCCTGTAGCCGGGCAATGCCGCGCTCTTCGTGCTGGTCCAGCGCGTCACCGGCGACAAGGTGCTGGAGGCGATCAAGGGCACCGGCGGCACGGTGCTGAAGACCTCGCTCGACCACACCCGCGAGCAGGCCCTGCGCGACGCGCTGGCGGGGGTGAGCACCGCAGTGCCGGCGGCGGGTGCTTCGACGCCGGTGGGGTGATGGGACCCCGTCATTGCGAGCGTAGCGAAGCAATCCAGACTGAAGCGCGCGGCTGCTCTGGATTGCTTCGTCGGCTTTGCCTCCTCGCAATGACGAGGAGGCTGTTGATCAATCCCGCAGCAGTTCGTTGATGCCGGTCTTCGAGCGCGTCTGGGCGTCGACCGTCTTTACGATGACGGCGCAGGAGAGCGAAGGGCCCGGCGTCCCATCCGGGAAGGGCTTGCCCGGCAGCGAGCCCGGCACCACGACCGAATAGGGCGGCACCTTGCCGATATGGACCTGGCCCGTGGCGCGGTCGACGATCTTGGTCGAGGCCGAGATGAAGACGCCCATCGAGAGCACCGAGCCCTCGCCGACGATGACGCCCTCGACGACCTCGGAGCGGGCGCCGATGAAGCAGTTGTCCTCGATGATCGTCGGGTTGGCCTGCAGCGGCTCGAGCACGCCGCCGATGCCGACGCCGCCCGAGAGATGCACGTTCTTGCCGATCTGGGCGCAGGAACCGACGGTCGCCCAGGTGTCGACCATGGTGCCCGAGTCGACATAGGCGCCGATGTTCACGAAGGACGGCATCAGCACGACGTTGGGCGCCAGGAACGAGCCCTTGCGCGCGGCGGCCGGCGGCACGACGCGGAAGCCGGCGGCGCGGAAGCGGTTCTCGCCCCAGCCGGCGAATTTGGAGGGCACCTTGTCCCAGAACACGGCGTCGCCGGGGCCGTTGGCGATGATCATGTTGTCGGTCAGGCGGAAGGAGAGCAGCACCGCCTTCTTGAGCCACTGATGCACGACCCAGTCGGCGCCAACCTTCTCGGCGACGCGCGCCTGGCCGGCGTCCAACATCTCGATCGCCTGCTCGACCGCCTCGCGCACCGCGCCTTTCGTGTTGAGGCCGATCTCGGCCCGGGCCTCCCAGGCGGCGTCGATGGTGGCGGCGAGATCGGTCAGATTGGTCATGGCTCGGCTCTCTCGTCATGGTCGGCCCTGTGCCGACCATCCACGTCTCGCGACGTGGACAAGGTGAAGACGTGGATGCTCGGGACAAGCCCGAGCATGACGGGGCGAGCGATGGCGGATGAGCGGCGTGGCGTCAAGGCGGGTCGAGCCCGACGCCGCCCGCCTTCCCGCAGGGCCGGCCCGTTTCGCCGCAGGAACGCAGCTGGGACCGCTGTGTTAAAGAGGGGTCGATGCCGCGAACCGGCCGGAGGTCCCCTGATGCGCCTGACCCTGTCCCTGATGCTCCTTGTCCTCGCCGCGCCGGCCCTGGCGCAATCGCGCCCCTCGACGCCGGAGCGCAGCTGCGCCGTCAACCGCCAGAGCGTCGCGGCGAGCGGCGCGATCGTACTCGGCACCGGCGGCTTCACCTATGACCGCTTCGTCAACGATCCCCGCTTCTGCCAGCATGGCGAGTTCCTCGAGCCGGCCTTCGTGCCGAGCCGCGACAATCCGCAATGCTTCATCGGCTATCGCTGCAAGGTCGACCTGCCCTGGGATTGAGGACCGGCGCTTTACCTCGCCCGGCCGCGGCGGCAGTGTCGGTTCCGACCCTTCCCCTACGCCGGTATCCCCATGCGCCTCTGGATCAGGAACCCGCTCGGCATCGTCGCCGAGGCCGCCGCGGGCGGCGTCGTGGTCGAGGGGGCGGTGATCGCCGAACGGGTCGCGGCGGGAGCGGCGCCGGCCGCGCCGGTCGATGAGGTCTTCGACGCCTCGGCGCATGTTGTGCTGCCCGGCCTGATCAACACGCATCATCATTTCTACCAGACGCTGACGCGGGCCCATCCGGCCGCGATCGACCGCGAGCTGTTTCCCTGGCTCACCGCGCTCTATCCGCTCTGGGCGCGGCTGACGCCCGAGGATCTGCGCCTCGCCGTGCGGGCGGCGCTGGCGGAGCTTTTGCTCTCGGGCTGCACCACGGCGGCCGACCATCACTACCTCTATCCGCCGGGGCTGGAGGATGCCGTCGACATCGCAGTCGAAGAGGCGCGCGCGCTCGGCATCCGCGCGACGATCTCGCGCGGCTCGATGAACCTGTCGCAGAAGGATGGCGGGCTGCCGCCCGACACGGTGGTGCAGGACGAGGACACGATCCTCGCCGACAGCGAGCGCGTGCTGAAACTGTTCCATGATCCCGCACCGGGCAGCATGATCCAGATCGCGCTTGCGCCCTGCTCGCCGTTTTCGGTGACGCCGTCGCTGATGGCGAAATCGGCGGAGCTGGCGGCGCGCTTCGACGCCCCGCTCCACACCCATCTCGCCGAGACGAAGGACGAGGACGCCTATTGCCTGCAGGTCTATGGCAAGCGCCCGCTCGACCTGCTGGAGGAAACCGGCTGGATGCGGCCGAAGACCTGGCTGGCGCATGGCGTGCATTTCTCCTGCGAGGAATGCGAGCGGCTGGGCAAGGCCGGGGTCGGTATCTGCCATTGCCCGACCTCGAACGGCGTCCTCGCCTCCGGCTTCTGCCGCACGCGCGAGTTGGAGGCGGCCGGCGCGCCGCTCGGGCTCGGCGTCGACGGCTCGGCCTCCAATGACGGCTCCAACCTGATGGAGGAGCTGCGCCACGCCCTGCTGGTCAACCGGCTGCGCTATGGGAGCGCCGCCGCGGTGACCGCCCGCGACGTCATCCGCTGGGCGACGCAGGGCTCGGCGCGCTGCCTCGGCCGCTCCGATATCGGCACGATCGCGCCGGGAATGCAGGCCGATCTCGCGCTCTACCGGCTCGACGAGCTGCGCTTCTCCGGCGCGCATGACCCGGTCGCGGCACTGGTTTTGTGCGGCGCGCACCGGGCCGACCGCGTCATGGTCGCCGGGCACTGGCGGGTGGTCGACGGGGTCATCCCCGGCCTCGACCTCGCCGCGCTCCGGCGCGCCCATGGTGCGGCCTCGCGCCGCTACGCCTGAAGCCTTTCGCAATCTCGACTCATTTGCGGCCTTTTCTGGCTGGGGCCATTGGAGCCTGGATCGTGCCGACCGAAGGATGCCGGACATGAAGATCGCGCCGCTCGCCGCCCTCGCTCTGGCGCTGACCGCCAGCGGCTGCATGACCCTGGAGGAGCGCCGCGCGCTCGATATGGAGCAGTGTCGCGGCTACGGCTTCCGACAGGGCACGGACGCCTTCGCACAGTGCATGCAGACGATCGATGTCGAGCGGGCGGCGGCGCGGCGCACCTATGTCTACCAGGATTTCGGCGGCTTCTATGGCGGCTATGGCTTTGGCTACGGCTATCGCCGCTGGTGAGGCTTAGCCGCCCTCGCCCGATGGCGGGACGTAATCGCGCAGCGCTGGCAGCCTTGCCTGCAGGCGGCGCAGGAAATCGAGGAGCTGCGCGCGCTCCTGCGGGCTGAAGCCCTCCAGCATCAGCTGCTCGCGGGCGGTGGCCAACGCGATCAGCCGGTCATGCAGGGCATAGCCAGTGGGCGTGAGTTCGAGGAGCTGGCGGCGGGCGTCGCGGACATCGGGTCGCTCGGCGACATGGCCGGCCGCGACCAGCGTCGCGGCGCTGCGGCTGACCGCGCCCTTGTCGAGGCCGATGACCTCGCAGATGCGCTGCGCCGGGATGCCGGGCTCGATGGCGAGCTGGGACATCACCCGCCATTCGGTGACGCCGACGCCGAAGCGCTCCAGATAGAGCCGCGAGGAGCTGCGCGACCAGGTGTTGGAGATCGCGGTCAGGAAATAGGGGACATAGCCACCGAGATCGAGGACATCCCGCTCGGCGCCCTCCCCGGCGGCTCTGTCGCGTCTGGTCGAAGGCATGGTTCGTTCCGCAATCCCTGGCGCGCATCTCACATGGCGGTGAGGGGCGGGGCAAGCGGTGGTCGGTCCTGAAGGATGGCGACGGTCTCCCTCCCCCCGCTTGCGGTGGGGAGGGTTGGGGTGGGGGGCCGTGACGCTCGGCAAGACGATCAAGGACAGGGCTCCGGCTTTGCGGCCCCCCATCCCTAACCCTTCCCCACCGCAAGCGGGGGGAAGGGGATGCGGCTTGCCCAACCGGCCGTCGCTTCAATCGCAGCGCCGGAGCAGATAGATGTCCATGATCCAGCCATGGCGTTCGCGCGCCGCGGCACGGACCCGCACGATCTCGTCCGAAACCGTGGCGAGCGGGCCGGCGATCAGGATCTCGTCCGGCGTGCCGAGATAGGCGCCCCAGAAGATCTCCAGGCCCTCGGGCGCGATCTTCGCGAAGGCCTGCTCGCCGTCCAGCATGACCACGACGCCGTCCGGCGCCAGCGGCAGTCCGTCTGCCAGATTGCGCCCCGTGGTGATCAGCACCGGCTCGCCGATGCGGTTGAGCGGGATGCGATGGCGGGCGGCGAGCGCCTGGACGCTGCTGATGCCGGGGATGACCTCCCAGTCCAGCGCCAGGCCGCCCGCGCGGACGCGCTCGACGATGCGCAGCGTGCTGTCGTAGAGCGCGGGATCGCCCCAGACGAGCAGCGCCCCGGTCTGCCCCTCCGCCAGCTCCTGCCGGAACAGCGCCGCGTAGGACGCGGCGATGCGGGCGTGCCAGTCGTCGACGACGCCGCGATAATCGTCCCCGGCCTCGGCCCGGCGCGGGGTTTCCATCGTCACGCTGCGAAAAGGCTTCTCGATGAAGCGCGCGCAGATCGCTTCGCGCAAATGGCGCAGCGCCGCCTTCTCCTGCCCCTTGTCGGGCAGGAAGATCACATCGGCGCGGTTCAGCGCCGCGATCGCCTGGACCGTCATCTGGTCCGGATCGCCGGCGCCGATGCCGATGATCAGCAGCTTGCGCATCCGCCTCGTCCTCCCTGCTCGGCCCGGCGCATAGCACGCCGCGTCGCGCGGGGCAGCGTCGGTTCCGTCACAGCGCGCGGACGATCTCCAGACGGGCGCCATGGGCCAGCGCCCGGTCGAGGCAGCGATCGGCCGGTCCGAAGAAGGAGAGCGCGAAGGCGCCCTGCCCGCGCCGGCCGAGCTGGCGCGTCAGCCCCTCGCAGGCCTCGCCGCGCGGCTGCGCCAGCGAGAGCATCTGGCGGCCGAGCCGGAATTGCGCCAGCGCGAAGCCGAGGCCGGGCGCGGCCCCGGTCGCGAGCGGCTCGAGCCCGGTGACCGCGCGATAGCGGGCGACAGACGCGGCGAGATCGCGGACGGCGACCGTGACGCCGGCGATACCGGTCACGCCATTGGCGTGGCGGCGGGCCGCGCCTTCGGGCACGCGCAGCGCGCGCGGCGTGACATCCTCGCAGAGGAAGGGGATGTCGGGTTCGGGCGGGCGGGAGGAGCGCCAGGCGATGCGGGTTCCGTCCGGCTGCAGGCGCTCGCCGTCGATCGGCCCCTCGATCGCGATGCCGGCATCGCGGATTCGGGCGGTGTCCTTGTCGAGGTCGTCCGCCGGCAGCAGGGCGTAATCAACCAGGCCACTGCCCGCCTCGTCCAGCACCCGCCACCAGCGGAAGCCGGGCACGGGACGGGCGAAGGCGATGATTTCGAGATAGGCGCCGTCGGCCAGGACGATCAGCGCGTTGCGCGAGCCGCGCGGATGCTCGCCGCCGGGAAGGACAGTAAAACCCAGCGCCGTGTAGTCGGCGACCGCCTTGTCGAGATCGGTGACGGCGATGACGATGTGGTCGATGCTCTGGCGCATGAGGCTCCCCTGACAAGGCCCGATCCGTCATGGGTCGGCCGGAAAGCCCGCCACGACAAGCCCGGCCGGCGCATCGCGCCACTGTTCCGGCATGGCTTGACGCCCGCATCCCCAAGAAAATCGGTGTGGCGAGCGCTAGGGCGTCGCTGTGGCGAAATCTCGGATTGATACGATTCGTTAAGAGTAGCTAAGTTGAGCGATTGATTCGTGTCGGCGTTCCCCAAGCTCCACAGGCGCACTCTTCGAGGCCACCACTTGACCGCGCTCCCTCTCGCCGACTCGCAGGACTGGCTGGGCACGCCGGCGCGCGTGGCGGCGGCCGGCGGAGTGGCCGACGATGAGGCCGCCTCGGCCCGGAGGCTGGTCGCAGCCCAGCAGAGTTTCCTCGAATTGCGGCTCGAAGCGGCTCTGGGCAGGCTTGCGGCCATGGAGACGCTGATCGAGGCGGAGCGACTGCATCTGCGGCAGGCGCGGGCGGCGCTCGCCGCCACCGAGCGCGCCCTCGAACAGCAGCGTGACGCGACCGCGCAATCCGACCGCCAGAGGCAGGCGGCGGCTGCCGAGATCGGGCGGCTGAGGGAGGCCCTGCACGAGGCGTCGATCGAGAAGGCCAGACAGGCGAGCCGGATCGCGGCGCTCGATGCCGCCCTTGGCGATCGTCTGGCGGAAATCGCCCGGCTCGACGGGGCCGGCGCCACCGCCGAAAGCGAACTTCGCGCCGCCCGGGCGCAGCATGCCTGGGCCACCGACGCGCTGCAGCGCGAATGCCTTCGGCTCGAAGACACGCTGCAGGGCGAGCGCCGCGACAAGCTGCTGCTCCAGCGCGCGCTGGATCTTGCCCGCGCCAACCGCCGGGCACTGCAGGACCAGCTGCTTGCGGCCTCGGCGCTTCCCTGCGCGATCCCGTTGCCGCCCGCCCGCGCCGATTTCTCTGCCCCATTCACCCTCGGAGAGGACGGGCCCGTGCCGCCTGCCCTTCCGGCTCTCACGGAGCAAAGCCATGCAGCCTGCCGTTAGCGATCTCGCCACCGTCACCACCCTGCGCCAGAGCCTGCCGACCTCGGAACAGTTCCTCAACGCCTCCGACAAGATCGCCGCCTTCCCCGCGGCGGCCGTCGCGCCGGCGGAGCCCGCGCGCCAGGCCGCCCCGCCCCAGCCGCAGCGGGACTGGCCCTCCGCGCTCGCCCTGATCGAGGAGACGAGCGAGGCGATCCGGATCAGCAATCTGCGCTACGCCCAGCTCGAGGAGCGGCTGCAGCAGACCATCGCGCAGGCGGCGGTGAACATGCGCGAGCTCGAGGCGCAGATCGCCACCGCCAACGAGATGCTGTGGCGGTCCGAGGAGCGGGCCCGCCAGGCCGAGGCGCGCGCGCTGGAAGCCGAGGGCTGGCTCGCCCGGCTGCACGACGCCGTCACCACCTCCTTCTCGCCGGCCAATCGCGCCCAACCGCGCGAGTGACCGTGAACCCGAACGCGCCCAGCCTCAGCCGCGCCATGCTGCGGTCTCCCGCCGGGCGGGAGGCGCAGGAGCGCGGCCCCACGCCGCCGCCGCGCCCGCTGGCACGCCGCCTGACCGGCCGGCCGCACCCGCAGGACACGCTGGCGCTGGTCGAAGGAGCGGGCGCCGCCTTCGAATCGATGCAGCTGCAATTGCTCGACATTCTGCACAAGGCGCGCGGCTCGCTCGAGGACGCCGAGCGCGAGAAGGTCAAGCTGCAGCAGCAGATCGCGGCGCTCGCGCAGGAGAAGGACGAACTCAGCCAGCGCGCCCAGAAGGCGGAAGCGACACTGAGCCGCGCCAACGAGGTCCTGCAGACGCAACAGGGGGTGCTGGAGAAGGCGCTGCTGCGCGAACGCGAGGCGGTGCAGCGGGCCTATATGCTCGAGCTCAGGCTGCGACAGGCCGGGGGTGTGCCGCGGGCCGGCTGACGGCCGCGTTCGCGCCAAAGAAGTTGTTTGCAACTCGCAGGGACAGCCACTGCGATGTTGCCTTGCGGCCCGGCCCGTCCTCTGCTGGCGTAGCGCCTTGAACTGCAGCCCGGAAAGCGCCATCGCCGGGCCTTTTGAAGGCGGCGTGCCCTGCGTCGAGAAGGGCAAGGTGGGTGGGGTGGCTTCGATGATCGGTGCAAGTCTGAGGCGTCTCATCGGGGGACGGAGCGAGGCGCAGGAGCCGCCGCCGGCTCCCGCCTTCCCCGTGCCCGAGACCGCCGCCAACGAGCCGGGCGATCCGATCGCGCCCCTCGCACCGCCGCCGCCGAAGCCCGGCAGCTCGCACGAGGTCGGCCAACTGATGACCGCCATCAGCGAGCAATCCAACGAACTCCAGGCCGAATTCGCCAAGATCTCGAACTGGTCGGTCCAGCTCGACCTGCTGATGACGCGCACCGCGACGATGCAACAGATCCTGCCGAAATTCATCCAGAGCTCGCAGGACCAGGCTGCGCAGATCGAGGAGCTGAGCAGCGTCTGCACCCGCCAGGAGCGCGAGATCGCCGGGCTGCAGAGCGAAATCGGCCATTATCGGCCGCTGGCGATGCGCTACGAGGAGGAGCTGCACCGCAGCCGCGCCGCGCTCGACCACAACCAGGCGGCGCTCGCCGCGCTCGAAGCCGAGCATGCCAAGCTGCAGAGCGAGGTGAATGCCCTGATGCAGCGGCTCTCGCGGGCCGATTCTCGCATCCAGCGGCTCTCCGAAGAGCGCCAGGTCGTCGACCAGAAGCTGCTCGAAAAATCCGCAGCGGCGCAGAACCTCGCGCGCGAGGTCGCGATGCTGCGCTCGGACCTCGTCGCCGCCACCGGCGAGAACAGCCGCCTGCAGCGGGACATCGCGGCGCTGGCGGAGAAGATGAGCGGCGAGCGCGAGTCCGCCAACGAGGCCGCCGGCCAGGCGCAGACGCGCATTGCGACCGCGCTGCAGACGATCAAGGAGCTGGAGGCCCAGGCCGCGGCCGCCGCCGAGCGCGAACGCCGGCTGGTCGAGGATCTCGGCCAGCGCGACAAGACCGTCTACGACCTCGAGATCAAGCTCTCCGCCCTGCAGTCCAAGGCCGATTTCCTGACCGGGGTGAACCAGCAGCTGCGCACCGATCTGCGCCACCATATCGACCATGTCGGCACGCTGGAGCATTCCAACCGCCAGCTGATCGAGGCGATGTCGCGCCACCGGCTCGCCACCGGCGCCGAGGAGGCGGAGGACGGCGAGCCGCCGGCCCGCCGCGCTGCGGGCGAATAGCCGCCCGCCTGTCCCGTCTGTTCAGGCCGCCGCGAAGGCCCGCGCGATGACGGCCTGCGCCTCCTCCTGGATGCGGGCGAGATGGCCGGCGTCGCGGAAGCTCTCGGCGTAGATCTTGTAGACCTCCTCCGTCCCCGACGGGCGGGCGCAGAACCAGCCCTCGCCCGTGACGACCTTGACGCCGCCGATGGCCGCGCCATTGCCCGGCGCCGCATTGAGGACGGCGGTGATGGGTTCGCCGGCGAGCGTGTCGGTGCCGAGCTGAGCCTGAGACAGGTTCTTCAGCACCGCCTTCTGCTCGCGGGTCGCGGGCGCGTCGATGCGGGCATAGAGCGGCTCGCCCAGATCCTTCGTGATCGCGGCATAGCGCTCGCCGGGGTCGGAGCCCGTCTTCGCCGTGATTTCGGCGGCGAGCAGGCCGAGGATCAGCCCGTCCTTGTCCGTGCTCCAGCTCGTGCCGTCGAGTCGCAGGAAGGAGGCGCCGGCGCTCTCCTCGCCGCCGAAGCCGAAGCTTCCGTCCGAAAGTCCCTCGACGAACCATTTGAAGCCGACCGGCACCTCGACCAGACGCCGGCCGAGCCGCGCCGCGACGCGGTCGATGACGGCGCTGCTGACGATGGTCTTGCCGATGGCGGCGTCCGCCCGCCAGCCGGCGCGGTTGCGGAAGAGATAGTCGATCGCCACCGCGAGATAATGGTTCGGGTTCATCAGCCCGCCGCTGCGGCTGACGATGCCGTGGCGGTCGGCGTCGGTGTCGTTGGCGAAGGCGACGTCGAAGCGGTCCTTCATCGCAATCAGCCCGGTCATCGCATAGGGCGAGGAGCAGTCCATGCGGATCTTGCCGTCCCAGTCCGCCGGCATGAAGGCGAAGGTCGGGTCGAGCGTCTGGTCGACGATGGTCGCGTTCAGGCCGTAGCGCTCGATGATCGGGGCGTAATAGTCGAGCCCCGCCCCGCCGAGCGGATCGATGCCGATGGCGACGCCGGCGCCGCGGATCGCCTCCATGTCGAGAACACTGCCGAGCTCGGCGACATAGGCCTCGCGGAAGCCGTGGCGGCGGACATGCTCGGAGGCGAGCGCCCGCGCATAGGGGATGCGGGAGACGCCATCGAGCCCGGCCTCCATCAGCGCATTGGCCTTGCGCTCGATCCAGCCGGTGGCGTCGGTGTCGGCCGGGCCGCCATGGGGCGGATTATACTTGAAGCCGCCATCGGCCGGCGGGTTGTGCGAGGGCGAGATCACCACGCCGTCCGCCAGTCCGCTCTTGCGCCCACGGTTGTGGCCGATGATGGCGTGCGAGATCACCGGCGTCGGCGTGAAGCGCAGATCCTCGTCGACCAGCGTCGTCACGCCATTGGCGGCGAAGACCTCGAGCGCGGTCTCGAAGGCCGGGCGCGAGAGGGCATGGGTGTCGATGCCGAGGAAGAGCGGGCCGTCGATGCCCTGCTCGCGGCGATAGTGGCAGATCGCCTGGGCGATGGCGAGGATATGGGCCTCGTTGAAGGAGTGCAGCAGCGAGGAGCCGCGATGGCCCGAGGTGCCGAAGGCGACGCGCTGGGCCGGATCGGCCGGATCGGGCCGCTCGAAATAGGCCTGGCCGAGCCGGGCGAGATCGACCAGCAGGCTGGGGTCGAGCGGCTTGCCCGCGAGCGGGCTGATCGTGGACGACATCGGGATTCCTCAGCGAAGGGTCTGCGCCGGTTCTAGGACGAGCGGTCTTAGGACGCGAGAGTGAAGCATCCGTTCCCGGCCGGGCAAAGTTGGGGCAGCCGCGAGCGCCCGTCACCCGCGCGGCGCGGGCCGCTTGATCGGGATCAATGCGGCGGCGGCGGCGTTTGACGATCACAGCCCTGCAGGTCCCCGGGGGCTCCGGTCCCGGGGCAACGGGCCAGACCCAGCCGAGGACACATCAATGCAACTCCCCCATGGTGCCGTGATCGCCGTCGTCGACGGCCAGCAGTTCGCGCTCTTCCGCAACAGCGGCAACGAGGCCGAGCCGGCGCTGGCCGCCCTGCCCTCGCCCCATCTCGACGAGCACAACAGGGCCGGCGGCGGCGGGCGCGATTCCAGCTCCGCGAACCCGACCGGGCACCAGATCGACGAGGACGCCCATGCGGCGGCGGCGACCGCCTGGCTCAACCATCAGGTCACCGGGCACAAGATCAGCCATCTCGTCGTGATCGCCGCGCCGCGGACGCTCGGCGAGATGCGGCGCCACTACCACAAGCAACTCGAGGCCGCGCTGGTCGCCGAGCTGCCCAAGAACCTGATCGGCAAGAGCGGGCCGGAGCTGCTCGGCGCGCTGCGCGGGCATTAGCCCTCGCGGGCCAGCCCCGCCCCCTGCATCGCCGCCTCGACCTCGTCGCGGCCGATGCGACCCTTCGCATCGAGCCGCGCGGCGATCGCCGCATGGGCGGCGCGCATCGCCGGCCGGTAGAGGATCGCGGTCGCGGCCCTTTCGCAGCGGGCCCGCAGCGGCTCCGCCTGCTCCGGCTGCAGCAAGGCGAGAAAGGGCTGCATCTGGGCGAGGTCGTCGGCATGGGATTCGATCGCGCCCGGATACCATTTCAGTCCCGCCGGCTCGTTCCAGTAGAGCATCTCGCCGCAATGGCCGGCGGCGAGGATGGTGATCTCGATCTCGGCGCGCTTTCGGTCCTGCGCGCTTTTGGCGTCGAAGCCGCGGCGATAGGGCTCGAAACAGGTCTCGCCGGAAACGCCCTGCGGCGGGCGCAGCCAGGCATGGGTGATGGCGCGGCCATGATGCCAGCCGACGACGATGTGCCCCGCCTCGTGGGCGGCGCAGGCGGCGCGGCGGATCGCGGGGGGAATGGCGGCGAGCTTCGGCATCCTGACAGGTGGCGGCGCCTCAGAGCTGCGCGCGGCCGGCCGGGGTGATCGTGACGGTGCCGTTCGGCCCGTCCTCGAACCAGCCCAGCGCCTTGCCGTGCTCATAGCTTTCCATCACCGCCTTGGTGTCCCAGCCATTCATCGCGGCGATGGAGAGCAGATTGCCGGCGGCGAGCCATTCGCCGGGCTCGGTCTCGAAATGGGCGAAGACGTCGAGCGCCAGCCGGGCCTTCTCCGCATCGCTCGCCGCCATCGCATCGCTCTCCCGCCCGCTTGCCGCAGGATGTCCGCGGCGGGGCGCCGAGGCAAGCCCGCGGGGGGACGTGGCGCGACGTCGTGGCGGGAGCCGGCCGGGCAGCGCCCGTGCTAGGCTGTCGCGGAGCGAAGCGCTGCCGGCCGGCGGGCGCGCCTCCGATGCGGACCAGGTCATGGGAACGTTCAAGATGCTGGCGCTCGCAGGGCTCGGGCTCGTCGCCGCGCTGGCGGCGGTCGCGATCGGGATCTGGATCTATGTGATGAGCACGATCGAGCAGCCGACATACGTCTCGGTCAGGCAGGACGGGGCCATCGAGATCCGCGACTATCCGGCGCTGCGCGTGGCGGAGGTGACGCGGCAGGGCGACCGGCAGACGGCGGTGCGCGCCGGCTTCGCGCCGCTCGCGGCCTATATCTTCGCGAAGAACCGGCCCGGCGACAGCATCAGCATGACCGCCCCGGTGACGCAGACGCCGGCGCAACCCGCGGCGCAGAGCTGGCTGGTGCGCTTCGTGATGCCGTCCCAATACACGCTCGAGACCTTGCCGAAGGCGGCAGGCGAGGATGTGCGCCTGCTGGAGCTGCCGGCGGCGCGGCGCGCCGCGATCCGCTTCTCCGGCGTCGCCACCGATGCGCTGATCGCGGAGAAGGAGGCGGCCCTGCGGGCCTGGCTGGCGAAAGCGGGGATCGCGATCCGGGGCGAGGCGACCTATGCCTATTACAACGACCCCTGGACGCCCGGCCCGCTGCGGCGCAACGAGGTGCTGTTCGAGGTCGAGGGGCCGTAGGGCCAGAACAGCCAGAACGGTCCTCCTCGCAGGCAGACGCACAGACAGCATGGCCTCACGGCCGTTGGACGGGCCGCGGTCACCCGGGCGACGCGCCAGGTTGCTCCCGCTCGCGGTTGGGGTCCGCGCCCGACACGACCAGCCGGCGCAGTTCATCGGCGACGACGTCGTAGACCAGACGGATGCGGCGGCTGGTCTGCAGCTCTCGATGTGTCACCAGCCAGAGCGGCACCGGGACGCGCGACAGCTCCGGCAAGAGCTTTCTCAGCCCCGGCATGCGCGCCGCCGCGATGTCGAGGACGACGCCGACGCCGATCCCCCGATGGGTCATCTCCCAGAGCGCCGACGCGCTGTTCGACACCACGGAGCACTGCTCCGGCCCGAGCCGGATCCCCTGGAGCTCCATGTGGCCGACGAACTGCTCGACCGGGTCGAAGGCCAGGACTGTCGCGCCGACCAGATCGGCGGCCGCCCGCGGCAAGCCGTGACGCGCGATCCACGCGTCTGAGGCATAAAGATGCGCGGCCAGTTCCCCGATCAGACGGCCGATCAGTTCCGGCTCCGTGGGGCGGACATGGCGGATGGCGATGTCGGCCTCGCGTCGCCTGAGATCGCTGAGCGCATCGGTCGCGATGACCACGACGGTAACCTGGGGCACCTCCTCGCGCAGGCGCTCGACGATGCCGGGCATGACGTGCGTCGCGACCGCATCCGTGACCGACAGGCGGACGAGGCCCGCCAGCTCGGATGCCTGGCCCGCGGCGCCAAGTGCGAGCGCCTCCGCCGCGGCAGCCATCTGGCGGGCGTGCTCCAGCATGCCGGCCCCTCCAGCCGTCAGGATCAGCCTTTTCCCGACCCGCTCGAACAGGGTGACGGCGAGCTGTTCCTCAAGGGCGGCCACCTGCCGCGACAAGGTCGGCTGGCTCAGACCGAGTTGGCGCGACGCCGCGGACAAGGACCCCGCTTCGGCCGTGGCTCGAAAGGCCCGCACCCAGTTCCAATCGATGCCATCCATGCATGTATGAATATCGCATCTCTGAAATCGGTGAAATCCAAATATTGCAGCCTGTGCGATGAGAGGGGCTGATGGAGCCTGGCATGCCAACCCGACGAGAGCCTGAAGACGATACCGATGCCGCGTTCTGGAACCGGGCGGCGCGGGCCTATTCACGAAGCGCGATCAAGGATCCCGCCGGCTATGAGCGCACCCTGTCCTCGACGCTGGATCTGCTGAGCGCCGGGGATCGGGTTCTGGAGCTCGGCTGCGGAACCGGCCAGACAGCGCTGCGGCTGGCGCCTTCGATCGGCCACATCACCGGGACGGACGTCTCGCACGAGATGATCGCCATCGCCGAGGCGCGCAAGGCCGCGGCCGCCTGCCCGAACGCGACGTTCACTGTCGCGAACGGGTGCGACCCGCCCAGGCCGGACGCGTCTTTCGACGCGGTGCTGGCCTTCAATCTCCTGCACCTGATCGCGGACCGGCCACGCCTGCTGGAGTCCGTCGCGCGGGCCCTGAAGCCGGGCGGGCTGTTCATCACCAAGACACCCTGCCTGTCCGAGATGAATGCGGTCATCCGCCTCGCCATCCCCCTGATGCAGTACATCGGCAAGGCACCGTCGCTGTCGTTCTTCACGGCCGATGAACTGACCCGCGAAGTCACCGCCGGCGGCTTCTCGATCATCGATCGCACGCGCCATGGATCGGGCCGGACGGATTTCCGCGTGTTCCTGGCCGCACGAAAGCCGGGCCCGTGAGCGCCACCCTCCCCGCGGCCCCGGCGGCCTCGCCATGGCTCCGACAGGCCGTCGGCCCGCTCGAGCGACATGTCCTGTCGCATCCCGTTCATCACACCGAGGAGGACCAACCCCGATGAAGACCATGCTGTCGGTGACGACCCTGATGCTGTGCTTGGGCGCCACGCCCATCCTGGCCCAGAGCTGCGAAAGGAATTTCCGCGTCGAGGGCACGCCGATGCTCACCGCGCTGAATTTCCGAACCTCGCAGATCTTCGCCGGCGTCAACCGGGACCGGGCCCTCGACAATCTGCGCAGCGCGATGCTCGCCGAGGGCTTCATCCGCGTCGGCGTCGACCGCTCCGCTGGGGCACTGACGGCCTTTCAGGAGACCTCCGGGTCTGGCCGCCCCCAGACCCTTCGCGTGTCGGCACGCAAGACGGGCAACGGCACGCGGGTGGACGCGGTCTTCATGATCCAGGCCGGCCAACTGGCCGATGCCGCAACCATTCGCGGCTATCTCTGCAGGGTCGTCTCGGCGGCGCGCGGCTGAGGCTTTCCATCCCGAGCGCCGCGCGACCGTCCAGGCCACGAGCGCGGCGCGCCTCGGGCAGCCCCCGCCCCGTCGCAATTCCCTCGTTGCCCCGCGCCGCGCGATCGGCTATCCACCATGCACGGATTGCGCCCGTAGCTCAGCTGGATAGAGCGTTGCCCTCCGAAGGCAAAGGCCAGGGGTTCGAATCCCTTCGGGCGCGCCATTTTTCTCAATAAAATCAATTACTTAGTTGAAGCCCGCCGGAAGGCGTTGGCGTGAAAGGCGTGCTGGTGTGCCATCGGTGTGCCAAAGTTAGAGGCCCTGACCGCAAAAAGGAGATGCGGTGGGTGCCTGCCCGTCAGTGGATTGACCATCTGATTTGCATCGCGTTGTCCCGATGGATGATGGAAATTCCTCGCGATTTCGTCGCGCCAAACTGGCTGTCGAAAACGACTGTCGCTGCGAGGATGTCTTCGAGCGTCGATGCGATCGGGACGAGGCCGTCTCCCGGAGACGGTCGGAACTGCGTTCGGGTTAGAGCGAGGTCTCTGGCGCGTTGAAATTGGCCCCGCTAACCTCTCCGAATCAAGGCAACGGGTACCGTTCGATCTGAAGCGTGCAGCCGGAAAGGCGCAGCGGCAGCGGATGCCTAAGGGGTGGAAATGTTCGCTGCTGAGAAATCGGACCATAGGCTGCGTGTGGGGTTCTCCCCGTACCACAGCCAATATCTCGCTCACCGGCTTACATTGCTCGGGGTAAACGAGGACGCCTTCGCGAAGTCGCTATCGACGGCGAAGGTAGACATGAATCCCCATCAGGTCGATGCCGCTCTTTTCGCCCTTGAGCGACCGCTTACGAAGGGCGTTCTCCTCGCGGATGAAGTTGGTCTCGGGAAAACCATCGAGGCTGCGCTCGTCATTGCCCAACATTGGGCAGAGCGAAAGCGGCGGATTCTTCTGATCGTTCCGGCATCTCTCAGGAAGCAGTGGACGCAGGAGCTATGGGACAAGTTCGGGCTGAACACCCTGATCCTGGAAGGTAGAAGCCACCTGACGTTGCCCCCAGTTTCTATCCAGCGCTGAGTTCGTTTCCGGCGGTTACGGAGCCCGTTTGGGCTGGTGAAGCGACGGTCTCTGGCGCC
>FWWL01002267.1_pt1 | contig 40972 bp, 36 predicted proteins | sample 2228331 | NCBI WGS metagenome assembly FWWL01 (sample SAMEA103939775, study PRJEB20133) | metagenome
TCCTGATGGGCTGGTCGTTGTGCAAAACATTACCGAGGGCGCGAAGACCAAAGTGAGCGCGGTGTCCGACACGATAGAGCCTGACCTGCTCTACCCGCTTTTGCGCGGTCGGGATGTGAGCCGATGGTGCGCAAAGCCATTCGCATGGATTATCGTGCCTCAAGACCCCAATCAGCCTAATCGCGCCTACCCAGAAGCACAGATACAGAAGGACTACCCACGCACCTATGGCTACCTGAAGCAGTTTGAGCCAATCTTGCGCAAGCGGAGTGGCTATGTGCAGATACTCAGCAAGCGCGAGAAAGAGTTCTACGGGCTGATGGACATCGATACCTACACCTTCGCCCCGTGGAAGGTGGTGTGGACACGAGTGGCGAATATACAAGCGGCTGTTGCGCCCCCACACGAAGGAAAGCCTGTTCTTCCACAAGAGACTATCACTTTAGTCGATTGCCACAGTGCTGAAGAGGCTCACTATGTTGCTTCTGTTGTCAACTCATCACCGTTTCAGTTTGCTGTGGCATCTTACTCACAAGAGGGTGGTAAAAGCATGGGAACGCCGAACATCCTTGAGTACATTCGCATCCCGCGCTTTGACCCCAATAATCCTGTTCACCGGCGGTTGGCGAAGTTGAGTATGGAGGCGCATCAGTTAGCCCCTGGTCTTGGCAACCTTCCGAATTTCTCCGATGATGTCTTCGAGCAGGCAGAAACATTTCTCTCTGCGAAGAGCGCAACTGCTCAACAGCAGTTCCGAGAGCTTCGGGAGAAGGTGAATCGGTTTCGTGATATCGAGTCGGAGATTGACCGCCTGAGTGCCCAGCTTTGGGGCTTGACCGACGACGAGCTTGCCGAGGTCCAGCGCAGTTTAGAGGAGTTGGGGTAGCCACTTGATAGCACTCGCTTTTTGAAAGGTCTGGTGGGAACTTTGTCTCCTTCCGAGGCGTATTAACACTTGACAAACACTACAGATAGTGGGGCATAATCAAGCCACAACCGATATGTGGAATGGTGAGTAGTAAAAAACCATTTCAATCGTAAATTATGGAGGAAAGCCATGAAAAGACGTAGTGGTATGCTTGAACAAGTAATCGAAAGAACTTACGAGCGCTTAGGTGGTATTGTTGTTTCGGATGAGGACTTTGATTTTGGCCTCATCGATTGGGACTTAGAAATAGAGAGTCTCCTGGAACATCAGTATTCGCTTCTACGCAAAGGCGAATACTTCATATTTCTCGATGAGAGCGTCTCATCCGACAGAAGATACCTGCTCATCGGCTTGCTATGTGTTCCAGCGAACGCGCTGGAGGACATAAGATCTCTCCTCAGGCGTGGGCGAGAGGATGCAGGATTTTTTGGAGAAGTTCACTTCTCAAAGGTGCGAGGTAAGTACAGGCAAGAATGCAAAGGAAGGGCGGGAACCTGTGAATCATGGATAAACGCACTCCCTCAAATGCGCAAAAGTGGTGCCTCTTTCACCTGTTTAGTTGCGGATAGACATCATTCTGAGTACAACAAGGACTGGCTTGTCGACTCAGCGCGCGAGTACAATTACCTCATGGCTGTAGATATCAAAGCATCGATTAAGTACTACTTGAGTTGCTTGGATTATGATTATCTTAATGTTATTATTAAGTATGATAGTAAAAATAGCAAAATCAATAGAAAAATCGATAAGTACATTTTAGAGAAGGCAACACCAATAAAGGAATTGATGTCTGAGTACGAAGCCTTCGATATTTCTATTTCTCCTATTGACTCTAAGGATGAAGACTGTATACAGATGGTCGACTTGTTCACAGGGGGCATTTGTAGATACCTCTCGTGCAAGTTGCATGATGAGAAGCCTTGTGTCGGTAGACACAAGAAGGATGAGTTGGCTATTCAGCTGGTAGAGGGTTTTAGAGACCATCTCAATATAATAACATTCCCCGTAGGTATATTCCTACCACTTCCCTCACCACGCAGGCGTTTGTGAGGCTGAGCACATTCTGGACATTAGAAGTTAGAACGCCTAACAAAAATGCCAACCCACCCAGTGGCTGTTCGAAAAGTCCATTCGTAGCACGGGCGTCCCGCCCGTGCGCTTGCTTGGGCGTCTCGCCCAAGCCACTTTTGTTAGGCGCTCTTAGTGCCTATAGATAATCGGGTATAAAAAGAGGGAGACAACCATGCAAACCCTGAAAGACCTGCGTTCGGTGCTGAAGAGCCTTGCTCATCAAGTGGAGGTGCTTCCTGCGGTGGGGGGCGCGGTGGAAGATTTGGTGCGACCCGACTATGAGGAGCGGGAAGACCAAGCGCTCAACCCCACCGAGCGCATTCACGAACTGGTCTACGAAAGCCGACCTGCACCCCTCTACCGCCCGCTGACACCCCTCCACCGTACGCACAAACATCTCTACCGCTACTTTTTAGATGGCTCTTTCCGCTCCTACTTTCTCGGAACGCTGTTAGAGCATGACCGTGAAACGCCTGTTCACTTCGCCCAAGTCGGTGCGTGTGTGCTTCACCGACGAGACGACGGAACGGTGTGCCGACATTCCCTAACGATGGAGAACCTGCTGATGGTAGGCAAAGACCGCCTGTCGGATGGGGTATGGAACCAACTGGAACAGTGGACACAGCAGTCAGGGATACGGCTTGTTGACCTGACCCAGCATGGGATTACCCAGCGTATTACGCCGGAGACCGACCTGCGTATGAAGGCGGAGGGGCGCGTGGTCGCCGAGATGCACCGATTGGAAGCTTTCACCGCCACCCAAGTGCTATCCCAGCTCTCACAAGACCGCTGGCTGGTCATCGACGGCTCGCTTCAGTTCGACCCGCTGATGCCCCAGCTCAAGGAGCAGTATTCCAACGCCGTTCCACCCGTGATAGGGGTGGCGAAGAGTTTTCGCAAAGACCCGCAGTTCGTGTTCGGGCGCGGACCGCGTGCTCAGCGATTCTCGATATTCCAGCTCCTGAAAGACCTTCAGGCGGAACATCGGACGGCGGTCTTCTCGGCTCAGGGCGGTGAAGTGGTGTTCTGGTATGTGCGTTTGCGCGAGCAGAAGCACTTAGACTACCCCCTGATGGGCGTGGTGAAGGTGGAGCTGGCGAACCCCTCGCGCGAGGCGGTCGACTCGGAACTGATCGACATGCTTTCGGGGGCGTTGGTGGCGGAACGGAGCGTATCCCCGCACGGGAGCGACCGTCGCTGGCATGCGCACCTGTACCCTATCCATTTGGCAGAACGGGCGATCAAAGAGTTGCTCCTCTCCCGTGAGGCTGTTCAGCAGTTTGTGAAATGGTATTAGGAAGCCCTCACCCACCCCAACCCTCCCTCTCCCACAGGGAGAGGGAGGGAGCAGGGCGTGTTAGAGAGCCAAACACCCCTCTCCCACTGGGAGAGGGGCTGGGGGTGAGGGCTAAAGAGGGGTTGGGGGTGAGGGCTAATGGCACGGGTAGGAATGCCCTGTTATCTGTCGAATCTCTAAACAGGAGGCGAAGCGATGCAACAAAATAAAGTCATCGGTCTCTCGTCTGCGACGGCGACCCAGCCGAACACATCCGACCACTTCACCTTCTGGCTGGCGCCCGAGGAGATTGTGAACCCGTTCGATATCGTGGTTGCCGAGCAGGTGGCGCCGAATGGAACCAGCCAGACCTACGGTATTGTGACCACGCTGGAACACAGCACCGACGCAGCGACTCACCTCTCGAACTTTATCTCCAACGATTTCGGGCAGGTCAACACCCAGCCGAACACTCAGCGTCAGGGCACAACGGTGGCACATGTGGCAGTGCTGGCGAATGATGAGGACATCTATATGCCCGTGATGAATGATCGTCCCGTCCGCTTTGCCGATGAGAGGGGAATTCACTCCGCCTTAGGGATAGACCAGGTGCCTGACCAATATCGCATCCCAGCGGGGCTAATCAAAATGTCCAACGGAACAGAGGCAGTGGTCTACCTGGATAGTCGTTTTGTGTTGGGACCTGAGGGCGCGCATGTGAATGTGTCGGGCATTTCGGGCTTGGCAACGAAGACCTCCTACATTATGTTCCTCCTGCAGTCCATCCTTCAGAAGTCCAGCCAAGCCGACAAGATAGGGGTCATTATTCTGAATGTGAAGCACGGCGACCTACTTGCGATTGACGAGCCTCCTGAGAAAGGGCTTACGCCTGAGGAGCATGCTATCTGGGAAGCACTGGGGCTGACCCCGCGCCCCTTCAGCAATGTGCGCTACCTCCTGCCGTGGGGCAAAGATTCGATGGCTACAGGGCGCCCCAATAGTTTTACAATCCCCACTCGCAACTGGTTTCTGTATGCCTACAGCCTGCAGGACACCTACAATAAGTTAGACCTTCTCCTCTCCAATGTGCCTGACCCTTACGACACGGTCGGTGCGCTGATTGGGGAGATTATGCAAGGGCTTTCAGACCCGCGCACGGGCGCATGGGGTCCCAGAGGGAAATGGGCACATGTCTCCAGCTGGGACACCTTGCTTGATGGCGAGCCGTTAGTCAAAGACGGGCAAGCCCAGCAGGTCGGGGATGTGCGGGCGGTATCAGTCGGGCGGTTCCGAAGGTTGCTGAGGCGCATCGTTAAAACGCGCCAGTCGGGCATCTTTGTTAGTCAGCGGGCGAGCAATGCGAAAAACCTCTCTGAGGAGATCGCCAAGATACGCGGGGGCGAGGTGATTGTGGTCGACATTGCCTGCCTGACCGATGATGAGCAGACCCTTGTGTTTGGCGATATTCTGCGCACCATCTATTCTTTATATGCGGAAGCCGATGAGGACATGAGCGATTTACCCGAGAAGGTGATTATCTTTGTGGACGAGTTGAACAAGTATGCCCCTGCCCGCGAGAAAGGCTCGCCTATCATAGAGCAGGTCCTCGATGTGGCGGAGCGCGGTCGCTCGCTGGGGGTTATCTTGTTCAGTGCCCAGCAGTTTATGAGCGCGGTTCACGAACGGGTGGTGGGCAACTGCGCCACGACGGTGCTGGGTCGCAGTGGCTCGGCAGAACTCTCCTCATCGACCTATCGGTTCTTAGACCCGTCGGTGAAGGCGAACATCACGCGCCTTCAGAAGGGCGAGATGGTGCTAAGCCACGCTACATTCCGCCAACCCGTGAAGATAATCTTCCCACGCCCCGCCTATCGTCAAGAGGGGCAATAACCGTGCTCCAGCCGCATACAGCAGGGTATCATACAACAGGTTAGGTGAGCACACCCTATGAAACCTGCAGGTTCACGATTTGGCATGTATGAGCGCGAAAGTAGCGAGACGCGCGTGTATGCCTCCGTCGATCTGGACGGCTCCGGCAACGCCCAAGTCGAAACGGGCATCGGCTTTTTTGACCATATGCTGACGCAGATTGCGCGGCACGGACTGATTGATCTGGTCATCGACGCGAGTGGCGATTTGCATGTGGACGAGCACCATGTGGTGGAGGATGTGGGCATCTGCTTGGGCAAGGCGGTTCAGCAGGCGCTGGGCGATCTGCGCGGGGTCAATCGGTTCGGCTGGGCGATTGTGCCGATGGACGAGGCGCTCGCGATGGTCGCGCTCGACCTCAGCGGGCGTCCCTTGTTGCAGTTTTCCGCGCGCTTTCGTCGCGAGGTGGTGGGCAATTTCCCCACTGAATTAACTGCGGAGTTCTTCCGCGCCTTCGCCAACCATGCGGGCGCCACGCTCCACATCCGCCTGCTGAACGCCCGCAACGACCACCACGCCATCGAAGCGATTTTCAAGGCGTTCGCCAAAGCACTGGAGATGGCAACCCGCTATCACCCGCGCCAGAGCGCGATTCCATCCACCAAAGGCTTTGTGGAGGGGGCAAATGGGGGATTACCTCCGGATAGCGAATCGCTATGATAGCGATTATCGACTACGGCATGGGCAAATGGTAAGCATGCTCAAGTTCACTGACTCGTCCCAAGCTAAAGGCGCTATGGAAGCGAAGATAGCCGAGTTGCTTCCTGAAGAAGCGACTCTGCGGGTGTTGGATGTCGGCTGTGGCGACAGGCTAAAAGTCAAAATTCCCGCGCCCATCTATCTCGTCGGAATAGACATCTCACCCGAGCAGTTAGAACGCAACACAATTGCCCAAGAGAAAATCTTAGCGGATGTCGAATCGTATCCATTTGAACCAGATTGTTTCGATGTTATCGTTTGCTGGGAAGTGTTAGAACATCTACCCAGACCAGAACGAGTGCTACAGAATCTCGTCAGCACCTTGAAGCCTGGGGGGCTTCTTCTTATTGCAGTACCGAACCCTTGCTCGCTCAAAGGGCTAATCACCAAGTTCACGCCTCACTGGTTTCATGTGCTTGCTCACCGTCTTCTGCTTGGAAACAAAAACGCAGGCAAACCCGGCTACCCACCCTTTCCAACTTATCTACGGTTCATGCTGAGACCAAAACGGTTAATCCGTTGGAGTTTAGACCATGGTTTACAACCTGAATTTGTGGCGATGGCAACGGGTGGTCATATTAGAGCTCTCAAACGCCATCGACCACTTTTAGGACATGCCTACGCTTGGCTCTCTCTCCTGCTCAAGGGATTATCCCTGGGGGCTTATGACGGAAGCATGACAGAGTTATATGCCGTGTTAAGAAAACCGAAAAGTTAGTGCGCTTAGCTCTGTGTTCCAATCCAATCTCGGGCGCGCCCATCACCCGCGACCGTCCAATCAATCGATAGCCGTGCGTTCTGCCTCGCTGAGGTGGAGCTGAACCTCGGCGTCCGCCAGCTTAACAACGGTATGTTCGTCGCCTGCGCGCAGCTCCATCAGAAGCGCGTCGATCTTCTCTGGTGTGAGCCGTCGGCAATAGATGTCGCCCACCTGCATCACGGGCGCGTCGCCACAGTTGTTGAGGCACTCCACCTCGGTCAGGGTAAACAGTCCATCGGGCGTCGTCTCGCCCAGCTGGATGCCCAACTTCTGCTGAAGGTACTCCAGAATCCGATAGGCACCGCACAGCATACAGCTGAGGTTGGTGCAGACCTCCAGCAGATATTTGCCGACAGGTTGCTTGTTATACATTGTGTAGAAGGTGGCGACGCCCTCCACCTCGGCATAGGAGCGTCCGAGCCGATAGGCGACCTCCGCAATCGCCTCTGGGGGTAGGTAGCCGCCATACTCGCGCTGGGCAATCCAGAGCGCGGGTAGCATCGCCGATTTACGGTCAGGATAATGCTGGATAATCGTCTCCAGCTCCTTGATGGCGCGTTCCGAAAAGCGCAGGGTCAGCTCCTCCGGGCGTGGAGGGCGCGGTCGCATCGTCACCCGAACGACTGGTCCATCCATCGGCTCTATTGTACCTGCTGGGCGACGGCTTGGGTTCACGGGCGAGACGCCCGGACTACGCTTGATGGGCAGGATGCCCAAGCCACTTTGGCACGGGCGAGACGCCCGTGCTACTTGATGGGCAGGATGCCCAAGCTACATTTCACGGGCGAGACGCCCGTGCGACAAGGGATGCCCATGCTACTGTCTGGGCTACGGCTCGCAGGCGGGGCGGGGGAACAGCACGGTGGCGATGGTGCGCCCCTTTTCACAAGTTAGGGTGAAGCGTCCGCGCAGAGTGCCCCGCACCAGATTATCGATGATGCGCACGCCGAGCGTATTACTGCGTGCCACATCAAAATCGGGGGGCAGCGGCTCACCGTCGTTGCTCACCTTCAGGAGCACCTCGCCGTTGGTGTGCTGGACATGCACATCGATCTGCCCTGTCTCGCGCTCTTTGAACCCGTGCTCGATGGCGTTTTGGATCAGTTCGTTCAGGATGAGCGCGACCGCCGTCGCCTGCTGGAGCGGCAACAGCACATCGTCGCCCTCCACCGTACTGCGCACCTGCTTGCCAGGGGGCACCAACGCCTGCTTCGTGTTGTGGAGGATGCTGGAGGCAATCTTGCGCAGGCTGACCATATCCAGGTCCTCGCGTGAGAGCAGTTCGTGCACCTGCGCAATCGCCAGAATACGGCTCAGGCTGTCCTGAATCACTTCCTCCACCGTTTTGTAGCGCGAATAATGCATTTGCAGGCGCAGGAGGCTGGCGATTTGCTGGAGATTGTTTTTGATGCGATGGTGCATCTCTTGCAGGATGGCACTGCGCACCATCAGTTTGGCGTGGTCGATGGCGAGGGCTGCTTGGTTAGCTACGGCTTCTAAGGTGCGCATTTCCTCATCGGTGAAGAGGTGGGGGCGGTCGGTGTAGCAGTTGAGCGTGCCGATGACGCGCTCACGGATGCGCAGAGGGACACACACCATCGAGTGAAGCCCTGCCCGCTGGGCAATATCGGGAAATTGGTATTCGGGATGCGCCTGTACATCGGGCACGACCAGAATACGGTTCTCAGTGACGGCGCGCCCCGCGATGCTCTCACCTATGCGCAGGGGCGGCTTCTGGCGGTACTCCTCGCTGTCGGCTTGCGTCGCCTTCAGCACCAGTTCGCCCCGTTCCTCGTCCAACAGCATCACCGTGACCACCTTGTAGCCGAGCGTCTGGGCGGTGATATGCACGAGCAGTTGGAGCACCTCCTCCAGATAGAGGTTGCCTGTGAGCGTGCGGCTGATTTCTGAGAGGGTGGCGACTTGGCTTGCCTGACGCTCCAGCTGCTCGATTCGGCTGAGCTGCTTGAGCGCGCCCGCGAGGTGGCTGGCGATGCCCGACAGCAGGCGAATCTGCTCCTGCTTGTACTCTTTGGGCTTGCGCGTGCGCACGCTAATGACGCCAATCACCTCGTTGTTGACCATCAAGGGCACGGCTAACATGCTTTCGTACTGCTCCTCGTTGAGTTGGGGATAGAGTTTGAAGCGGTGGTCTTTGTAGGCTTGGCGGGGGATGGCGACGGGGCGTCGCTCGCGTGCGACCCAGCCGGTGATGCCCTCGCCGAGTTTGAGGCGAATTTTGCCGATGAACTGGCGGTCGTCGCCTGTGGCGGCGCGCAGAAGCAATTCCTCGTGGCTCTCATCAAATAGGAAGATGTAGCAGACTTCCGTTTCGGTGATGCGCATGGCGATGTCGGCGATGGATTGGAGCATCTCTTCGGAGGCGAAGGCGGTGCCGGTGGCTTCGCTGATGCGTTGCAGGGCTTCGATTTCGGCTTCACGGTCAGCCAGTTGTGCCTGTAGCCGACGGATATAGTCCTGCGCCTCGTGCAGTTCGCGCTCCTTGCGCTCCAGTTCGTCCAGCAGGTGCGCCGGGTTGGTCGGGTCGATGCGGGCGCGTCGGCGCCGTTTGAGTGTCGTGCGCAATCGCCAGGGGCGAAGGTATCGCATAGCATGAGTATACCATTCAGAATCCGCCTCTTGTTCTACCATCCGATTCGCTACCTTTCGAGGATTGAAAACAGGAACTCCCCTTCGCGTGCCGAATCGTGAGCGTGATGAATGCACGCGCCCTTTGGATGATTGGGATTCTGCTCCTTTGTGCCCTCGCGGTTGGGCAACAGGTGGATACGGCGAAGGTGCAGGCGCGCTATCGTCAACTTGTCGGTGAGATTTCGGAGGCGCGCTTGGCACAGACGGTGAGCTGGCTGGTGTCGCAAGGTTCGCGCGTGGCGGGCTACCCCGGCGCCGACCGTGCCGCCGACTATATCGAGGCGCAGTTCCGCGCGCTGGGCTTACAGGAGGTGCGACGCGAGAGTTTTGATGTGAGCGTGCCTGTGGATGAGGGGGCATTTTTGAGTTATGTTGCTCATGGGCGAGACGCCCAAACCACTTTGGTGCACGGGCGGGACGCCCGTGCCACCGTACGGCTCTATCCGCTCTGGCCGAACCTTGTGCGCACCTCGCACTTACCGCCCCAGGGCATCTCGGGACCGCTGATTTATGTGGGCGACGCGCGATTGGAGCGTTTTCGTGGCAAGCGTGTGGAGGGCAGTATCGTGCTTGCCGACTTCAACTGCGGCTCCAACTGGCTGAACGCGCCGCGCCTGGGCGCCAAGGCGGTGATTTTTATCGAACCTGAAACCACTCAGCGGGGCGAAGCGGAGGCGAAGTTCATCGGCATCCCCATCGATATCCCGCGCTTCTACTTGCCTCGTCGCGACGCGGCGAAACTGCTTGCCCTCGCCGAGACGCAACCGAACGCGCAAGTTCATCTCACCTGCCGTATGCCATGGCAGAAGCGCAAAGCGCATAATATTATCGGCATCCTTCGGGGGAGCGACCCCAAACTGCGCGACCAGTGGATTGTCATCACCGCCTATTATGATTCGATTTCCATCGTGCCCTCGCTTGCGCCTGGCGCAGAGAACGCCACAGGCATCGCAGCGATGCTGGAGCTGATACGGCTGTTCAAAAAGTATCCGCCGCGGCGCAGTGTAATGTTCGTGGCGAACGGGGCGCACTTCCAGGCGTTGGAAGGGATTCGCCAATTTATTGAGCGGCGACTGCCCGAATGGAGTCGCCCGAATGTGTTGGAGCGTGCGCTGGGCGATCGGCGCAAACCGCCCGACATCTATCTCTTTGTAGGGCTGGACCTCGCCAGTCGCTCCAAAGGTGTCGGCATCTTCTATAAGGGCTGGTTCTATGACATGCGCGAGGACATTCAGCGCTACTTCTCGGAGCTGGGGCGCGTGTTGCGCGAGCATGCCGACCGAATCGCGCCCGTGCTGGGCACAACGGCGAGCAAGCTCTTTGCCGACGGGATTAATGCGGTGCAGGGTCGCTATTGGCGCACCTACATTCCGGGCAAGCCCGCGTTTGACGCGGAGGCGGCGACGCTCGCGGGCGCGTGGGGCGTCACTTTCGCCACGGTTGAGGATGCCCGCCCACTGGTGGACACCCCGCTCGACACCTTCGAAAACTGCAATATCGCCCATATCGCCTTGCAGACGCGCACGCTCGCCTGCCTGTTCGACCATATCTTGAACGACCCCAACGAGCGGGGCACGACGGGACCGCGTTTCCCCATCGATGAGCCGTCGCAGTGGGCGCGCCTGCGCCTGCAGGGTGGCTTCGGACGCCTGCACGGCAATGTGTATCTGTTCGACCCCCATCGCAGTTTCCTGCCGAACACGCCCATCAACGGCTCCATCGCGGTGGTGCGCCACTGGATGAAGACCCTGATGGGCGTGCGGGGCAATATGATTCAGATTGTGGACGATAGCAGTCCCGTCCCGCATGAGCAAGCCCGGTTCAACTTTGTGGGCATTCCGCCCATCACCGCCTATGGCTGGAACCGCACCTTCGACATCGCAGCGTTCCATCTGAACCCCGAAACGGGCGCCATCGACTACGCGCCCGATATGGGCATTCAGGGTGCGCACTACTATCCGCTCACCATCTATATGACCGTGGGCGACAAGGAGACGCCCATTATTGTGTTCCGCTGTGTGGCGACCTCCATCTACGACTTGGTGGATCCCCAGACGCTGGCGCCGCTGACCAGCATCAACATCTATGATGGCGACACGAACGGCGAGCCACGCATGTACGGCTATATGATGACGCCCAAGGATGTGCCGTTGGCGTCCTATGTGGAGGATGTGGCGGTGATTTTCTCTCAGCCCGGCTCGCGCCTGAAGATTAAGATGGGCATGGGTCCAGGCGCGGATCGGCTGTTGCTCATCAACGCGACGCCCGACAACCCCGAAGGCAAGGGCTATCTGGTGGGGGGCGACCCGCGCGAGGCGCAGGGCTTCACCGTGCCCACCTTCGACCCGCGCACGCTCACTGAACGCGATTTAATCGCGCGTGGTGGCGCGATTGCCTTCACCGCCCTGCGCGTCGCAGAGGATATGTACACGCTCAACGACCACCGTATCCGCACCTTAGCGAAGCACCGCATCATCAATCTGGGCATCAATGAACTGCACACGGCGGGGAAGGAGGCACTCGATAAGGCGCATTCCGCGTTGCGTCAGCGCGATTACGCGGCGCTCGATGTGTACGCGCGTGCAGCGTGGGGCTACGCTGCGCGTGCCTATCCCGATGTGCGTGCCACGGCGAACGATGTGGTCAACGGCGTCATCTTCTATCTCGCCCTGCTGATGCCCTTCGCCTACTTTATGGAGCGGCTGCTGGTCGCTGCGCCCAATCTCAAGAGCCAGTTGATGTACGCCACGCTGATTTTCGTGGCGGTGTTCCTTGCCTTTCGCTACATTCATCCCGCGTTCGAGATTACAGGCAACCCTGTGATTGTGTTTATCGCCTTTGCGATGGGCGCGCTGTCGGTGATTGTGGCGGTGTTCATTTCAGGCAAGTTTGAGGAGCAGTTGCGGGCGATTCAGAAGCAGGTGATGGGCACTCATCGTGCCGACATCGGGCGGATGAGCGTGGCGGTCGCAGCGTTCAATCTGGGTGTGTCGAACATGCGCCGTCGCGCCCTGCGCACCTTCATGACCAGCCTCTCACTGGTGCTGATTACCTTCGTGGTGCTGTCCTTCACCTCGATTGTGAATGTGTTGCGTTTCAACGAGGTGCCTGCGCCGGGCAAGCCACGCTACAGCGGGATTATGATGCGCACGCCCGACTGGCAGCCGTTGCGCGAGTCGGCGTACCGCCTGATGCGCGATGAGTTTGGCGCGACGCGCGCCGTTGCGCCGCGTGCATGGTTCTTCGGCACGCAGATTGGCGAGCAGGCGTTCATCACGCTCACCCGTGCCGATCGGCGGTACAGCGCGCGGGCGATTGTCGGCATGGCGCCCGACGAGGCGAAGGTCACCCGCCCACAGGAGGCGCTGATTGCAGGACGCTGGTTCGCACCCGGCGACCGCGAAGCGGTCGTCCTGCCCGCCAATATCGCCGATGTGCTCGGTGTCCAACCTTGGGAAGTTGGGCGTGCCCGCGTGCAGTTCGCGGGCGTGGACTATACGGTGGTGGGCATTCTCGACCCGAACGCGCTCAAGCGCATCAACGATTTGGACACCGAATCGCTCACACCCGTCGACTTTATCCTTATGCAGCGTTTGCAGAGCCAAGGGCGACAGGGCGGCACGGGCGGATTTCGCGAGTATGTGCACCTCGAGCCCGATATTGTGGTGTTTATGCCCTACGAAACGGTGATTAATCTCGGCGGAAACATCTACTCGCTGGCGATTGAGTTCGCCACGCGCGAGGAGGTGTACCGCATCCTGAAAAAGGAGCTGATGCCGCGGCTGGGGCTGAACCTCTACGCGGGGCTGGGCGACCGCATCGTGCGCTACAGCACTATTCAGGCGACCACAGGGCAAGGGTTGGAGTATATCATCCTGCCCGTGATTATCGCTGCGCTGATTGTGTTCAACACGATGCTGGGGTCGGTGTACGAACGCATCCGCGAGATTGGCATCTTCAGCGCGGTGGGGCTGGCGCCCAATCATATTGCGATGCTTTTCTTTGCCGAATCGCTGGTCTATGCGGTGCTGGGGTCGGTCGCAGGCTACTTCGTGGCGCAGCTCGTGGCGAAAATCATTGTGATTACGGGCTGGTTCCCTCAGCTCTATCTAAACTTCTCCTCGCTCTCGGCGGTGTTCTCGACGGTGGTCGTGGTGGGTGTGGTGTTGCTTTCGACCATCTATCCTGCGCGCAAGGCGTCGGAGGTGGCGACACCGGCGGAGGAGCGCACTTGGCGCCTGCCAGAGCCAGAGGGCGACCTCTGGCATATCCCGCTCCCCTTCTCCGTGACGAGCGTGCAAGCACATGGGCTGTCGGGCTTCCTCGCCGAGTGGTTCCACGCCTACGAAGACTATTCAGTGGGCGAGTTCATCACGCAGGCGGTGCGCACCGAGCCTTTCGAAACGCCCTATGGCGAGGGCTATCGCGTGGAGTGCGACGCATGGATTGCACCTTTTGACCTCGGCGTGAGCCAGCATGTACGCATCGAGATTCTGCCCACCGATTATGCAGGCGTGTATGACATTCAGTTAACGCTCACACGCCTGAGCGGCGATATTGCGAACTGGAAGCGGGTGAACCGCCGCTTTTTGAACATTTTGCGCAAGCAGTTCCTCATCTGGCGCACCCTGCCCCAAGAACAGCGCGAACGCTACCTGAAATTGGAGGCCGTGGGAGCATAAGGTATAATCTCTTCGGTCCATATGGAACGAGCGGTTGTAAGGGTGGTGGAACACCGATGGGTCTACTGGATGAATTGCGGAAACGACGCGCGGAGATTTTGCGCATCGCAGAAAAGTATGGTGCGCACAATGTGCGCGTGTTTGGCTCGGTAGCGACGGGCGAGGCAAACGAAGCCAGCGACATCGATCTGCTGGTGAAGTTTGAGCCAGCGCGCAGCCTAATTGACCAGGTTCTGCTCCAGCAAGCGCTGGAGCAGCTGTTAGGGAGACGGGTGGATGTGGTTTCAGAAGAGGGCATCTACTGGCTCCTTCGGCGTCGAATTTTGCGCGAAGCAATCCCGCTATGAGAAAAGACCCGCGTGTCTACTTGGCGCACATGTTGGAATGCATTCGCAGGATAGAGGCATACACGCGCGATGGTGAAGAACGCTTCATGCGCGACACACTTATCCAAGACGCGGTCCTAAGAAATCTTGAAGTGCTTGGCGAGGTCGTAAAGCGCGTGCCTGAGTCGTTCCGAGCATCGCACCCGCATATCCCATGGCGCGGAATCGCAGGTTTGCGCGATGTAATTATCCATGACTATGAGGGTATCGACTACGCACGCGTCTGGCAGGTTGTTGTGCAGCAATTGCCACCCCTTAAACAAGCGATCGAGTCGATTTTGCCTCCGATAGAGCAACTGGAGCAGGAGCTTGCGGGGGAAGAAGATAACTCCGGCGAATGGCACTGAATTAGAAATTAATCCATCTACCCTCACAAAAAGGGGTTCGTCTGGCGTTCTGTGCCCACTGTGGTGAGAGGACCGTGTCCTGGCAGGAGCAGGGTATCGTCGGGCAAGGTTAGCACGCGCGTGTGCAGATGCTCCAGCAGGGTCTGGTGGTCGGCATAGGGGATGTCGGTGCGCCCGACACTACCCGCGAAGATAGCATCCCCGCAAAACAGATGGAGCGGTTCCCCCATCAGCAGGAAGCCGAGATGGTCGGGCGCGTGTCCCCGAAGCGCCAGCACTCGAAACGCAAGGTTGCCCAGCTGAAACTCATCGCCCTCTTGCAGGAAGCGATCGGGCGGTGGCACGGGTTCGCTGGGCGGTAAGCCCAGATAGACGGGATGCTCATGGGCATATTGTGCCCATAGCTCCCACTCGCCCTGCGACATCCAGAAGGGCGCGCCCGTGAGGCGCTTCAGAGGGGGCACACCCACCACATGGTCGAAGTGCCCATGCGTGGCTAACAGCAGGGCGACCGATACACCGAGCGTCTGCAATCGCGCCGCAATCGCCTCCGGCTCACAGCCCGCATCAATCACCACTGCCTGACCGCTCGCCTTATCGACCACCACATAGCAGTTCGCCTGCAGCGGTCCCAGTGTGAGCGTTTCGATGAGAAAGGGTGGCTCTTTCATCGTGCCCAGACAACTCTACATCGCATTGTAAGAGAAAGCATACCCGAAGGGGCGCATGCGCAAGGGGAAAAGGGCGCACAGGGTCGAAGTTAGAGGCGAATGAGCCGACCCCAGAAGATGCTTTTTGTGGGCTTATTGATGCTGGGCGGGTTGCTTTATGCAGGGCATCTCCCTGCGCCATTTGTTGCAGATGACCACTTTATCTTTTGGCGTTTGCGCGAAGGGGGCGCGTTCGGTTTCGCCACGCGCCCGCCCACGGGTTTCTACCGCCCGCTCATCTCGCTCCATTACTTTCTGGATTACACCTTGTGGGGCATTCAACCGTTCTGGTCGCGTCTGGTCGATGTGGGGTGGCATCTGCTCTGCGCGGTGTTGGTCGCGCGGTTTGGCATAGTCTGGCTTCTGGAAACGGGCTGGTCGCACGAGCGGGCGGCGCGTGCAGGGTTGCTGGCGATGGGGCTGTTTCTGGTGTTGCCCGCGCATGTGGAGGCGGTCGCATGGTTCGCAGCGCGGGCGGATATGGTGGCTACCGCCTCAGCACTTGCCTGCTTATTGCTCCTGCATACAAGCGTGCGTGGCGGGAGCAAAGTCCACCGTTGGCTCGCCCTCCTCTGTTTCACGGGGGGCTTGTTCGCTAAAGAGTCTCTGCTGGCGTTCCCGTTGATGGTGTGGCTGTGGTTATGGCGGCTGGGCGTGTCGCGGGCGGGTTGGCAGACCCTGCCTTACTGGGTCGTTCTGGCGGTTTATGGGTGGCTGCGCTGGCAGGCGGTGGGCGGGCTGGGGGCTTACCCGACAGCGTGGGAAGTGCTTCGCCAGCCGTGGCAGATGGGCGTTCATCTAATGGTCTATCTCCTACAGTTGCCGATGCCCACGATTCTGTTCGGGTTGGGACGGGATGGGCTGGACACCCTGCTCTGGGCGGGCTGGGCAATAGGGCTGGTGTTGCTGGTGTGTGGGCTAAGACGCATCTCAGCTCTGCCCGCACCTCAGCGTGGAGAGTTGCTCATGCTTCTTGGTTTCGTGCTAATCTCGCTGTTGCCTGTGTTATTGTTCAAGCCGTCGCCGTGGCACTTTTTGAACAGTCGCTACAGTTATCTGGCGTCGGCGTGGCTGGTGGTATGGGCTGTTAGGATAATGGTTAGCGGTTGGGAACGGGTATCCATCGCTCGCTGGGGCGTTCTGGTGCTGATGCTGAGTTATTCTTTGGGCACGGTACGGCAGGCGAGGGCGTGGGCAACTGCAGGGTCTATTGTGCAAAGCACGCTCCAGTCGCTAAGGAGCCTGCCGAAGGAGCGCCCCGTGGTGATTATCAGTGTGCCCGACCATTATCGGGGGGCGTATATCTGGCGTGCGGGCTTGTATGAGGCACTGATGCTTTGGCAACCCGAACGCGCTCAGTCCCCGCTCTATGTCTTGAGCCGATTCACCATGCGCCTGACGCCAAAGACATCGGTGCAGTATGCGCTGGGGGCTTGGCGCCTGTCGCGTCGGGAAGACATTTTCCTGCCCCCTGAGGGCTTCCTCTTGCCACCCCACAGCACGGGCAAGTGGCATGTTCAGCCAGAGCGCGTCCAACTCGATCCCGACTGGGCGCGCGGCTATCTCCTGCTGCGCTATCAGGATGGACGCTTCGTGCCCGTCGGCACTTTATTGGCAGCACGGACGAGACCCCAATAAAAAAGAGGTGGGACTCTTTCGAGTCCCACAAGAGGGAGGTTGGGTAACAAGGCTGTGCGGTCTGCTCTTGCCACGGTTGCGTGGCATGCCTATTATAATCCGGCTCCCTCATCGATGGAACTGGGAGAAATACCAGATTTTGGAAACGCTTTGGGTATACTCCCGAGCGCGGATAGGGAAGTCGCACGCGGTTCCCGCGTGCAGAGCCGACCGTAAATGGTAAGAAGCCATGAAAATCGTACTGGGTGTCGATGGTGAAGGCACATACGAAAGTGCCCTGCACTGGCTCATTCGCTTGCGTTTCAAGGAGCCGGAGATGATTCTGACCGCGGTGTTGGAGCCGTTGCCCATGCCAGTGACGGGCATCCTTGCACCTCTGCCAGAAGAGGTGGTGTTTGAAGGGCTGAGGGCGCAGGAGGAGGTTGCCGAACAGAGGCTCCAACGCGCCCGCACTGTGCTGGAGACGGCAGGCATTCCCACCACCAGTCAGATTCGGCGCGGGCATGCCAGCACCGAGCTCCTGCGTGTGGCTGATGAGAGCAGTGCCGACCTGCTCGCGCTGGGTAGCACAGGCAGACGAGGCTGGCGCGCATGGCTGCTCGGCAGTGTGGGACGCGCAGCGGTCACCCATGCCCATCAGAGCGTGCTCATCGCCCATCAGCCACCCACGCCCGATAAGCCCCTGCAGGCGGTCGTGGCGACCGACCATTCCGATTACAACTATCGCTGTCTGCAACGACTGCTCCAGTTCGCGCCGCAGGGCATCCAGAAACTCCTGCTGACCACCGCCTTCGAACTGGATAGCGACATGATGGAGGTACTGGCACGCACCACGCCCGCGCTCCAACAGATGGGCAATCAGTGGGTGATTGAACAACTGCATGAGCGCAATCGTGCGCTGTGTGAGCAGTTGCGTCCGTTGGGGGCGGGGTGCGAATCGTTGGTGGTCGAAGGTCCAGCCATCCCGGCTTTGCGCACCGTGCTGAGCGAGACCGCCTCTGAGCTGCTGATTTTGGGCGCGAAGGGACACAGCCTGCTTGAGCGGCTCACGCTCGGCAGCATCTCGCACCACTTCGCCACCGCGGAATCGTATAATCTGCTCATCTTGCGTGCAGGTTAGTGGCTTGGGCATCCTGCCCATCCAGCGTAGCACGGGCGTCTCGCCCGTGCAAAGTAGCTCGGGCATCCTGCCCATTTAGCCGAATGAGCAAGATGCTCAAGCCACGCGACGCTCAGACTACGGCTTTGCGAGCAGTTCCATCCGTTCGCGCGCCTTGCGCTCGATGTTGCGCCAGATTCCGCGCAGACCCATCGCCTTTTTGACCTCTTCGAGCGTTTCCTCCCCGATTTGGCGCACTTTCTGAGTGCCGTGATAGATAATCTCTTCGACCAGTCCGCGCTCTTTGGCGAACTGGGCGCGTCGCTCGCGGATGGGGTCCAGAAAGGCGTTCAGTGCCCGCGCCAGCTTCTGCTTGACCTCCACATCGCCCACGCGCCCCGTGCGATAGCGCTCCTTAAGGTCTTCCACTTCCTCCTTGTCCGGGTTGAAGATATCGTGATAGATAAAGACGGGGTTGCCCTCCACCGTGCCTGGAATGTGGGCGTGGATGCGTTTGGGGTCGGTGTACATCTGACGCACCTTTTTCTCTACTGTTTTCGGGTCGTCCGAGAGGAAAATCGCGTTCCCGAGGCTTTTGCTCATCTTCGCCTTGCCGTCGATGCCCACCAGCGTCGGCACCTCGCTGAGCATCACTTCGGGGATGGGGAACACCTCGCCATAGAGCGCGTTGAATCGGCGGGCGATTTCGCGCGTGACCTCGACATGGGCTTCGTTGTCCTTGCCCACCGGCACAAGATGGGCGCGCGGCAACAGGATATCTGCCGCCTGCAGAACGGGGTAGCCCACCAGCCCGAACGGCAGGGCGTCTTCGTCGATATGGGCGGCGCGTGCCATCTCCTTCAGGCTGGGCAGGCGCGTCAGGCGCGGCAGGGTCACCAGCATCTCAAAAAAGAGGTTCAACTCATACACCGCATGCACCGCCGACTGCAGATAGATGGTCGATTTGCTCGGATCGATACCCACCGCCAGATAGTCCAGCACCATCTCGCGGATGTTCTCGCGCATCTCCTCGATGTCCTCGCGTGCGGGGCGTGTGGTCAGCATGTGCAGGTCGGCAATCAGGAAGTAGCAGTCGTACTCGTCCTGCAGCTTCACACGGTTCTGCAGAGAGCCGACATAGTGCCCCAGATGCAACTTGCCTGTGGGTCTATCCCCAGTGAGAACGCGCTTCCTCTCGCTCATCGAAAACATTATACCAGATGATGTTCTGCTGAGTTTTGCGAGGGTCTCTGCCGACAATCGAAGCGAGATGAGTCAGGCGGAAGTGATAGAGTTGGGTCGGCAGGCGATGTGGGTAGGATTGCAGGTCGCTCTGCCCGTGTTGCTCGCCGGGCTAATCGTCGGCTTGCTGGTCAGCGTGTTTCAGGCGGTGACCCAGATTCAGGAGATGACACTCCAGTTTGTGCCTAAGATACTGGCAGTGGGGCTGGTGTTCCTGTTCGCAGGCGGCTGGATGTTGATGCAGTTGGTCGATTTCACTGCCCGTGTGCTTTCGAATCTCCCACCGCGCTGAGATGGCACTCGATTTGCAATGGTTCTGGGCGTTTCTGGTGGTGTTTGTGCGGGCGTCGGCGTTGAGCCTGCAGGCGCCCATATTTGGCAGTCGGTTGGTTCCCGTTCCTGTGCGCGTTGGGCTTTCGGCAATACTGGCGTTGGGGCTGGCGCCTATGCTGAGGGCGTCGGTTGGTGCACCCCCAACCGAGTGGCTTCCACTCATCCTGCGTCTCGTTTCGGAAGCGTTGATTGGGCTGGTGATGGGCTACGGGGTGAGCCTGATTATCGGCGCGGCGGTGATGGCAGGCGAGCTGCTCGATATGAAAATGGGCTTCGGACTGATGCAGTTGCTGAACCCTGTCAGCAGTTTCCCGACCTCGCTGTTGGCGCAGTTCCACTATCTATTGGCGATGGTGCTGTTCGCACTCATGGATGGTCATCATCTGTTGCTACTGGCGCTGGCACGCAGTTTCGAGGTGAGTGGCGGGGTGGGCAATTTGACTGGGCTTGCCGACCATGGCTTGCGCGGGATGGTGTGGCTTGCAGGGGAGATGATGGTGCTGTGCGTGCAGATTGCGGCGCCCGCGGGCGGTGTTCTGCTGATTGTGGACTCAGCGATGGCGGCGGTGTCGCGTGCGGTGCCGCAGGTTCCCATTTGGCTTATTGGGATGCCTGCCAAGGTTGCGATAGGCTTTATTGCGCTGGGCGCGAGTTTGCCCGCGCTGATTAGCCTCAGCCTGCGCATGACCGACCTTTCGGCACGCTTCCTCAGCGAATGGCTCAAAGCGCTGGGCTTGTGAGTTGTTGGGCAGCCCTCGCTCACCCTGTTCTCTCTCCCACCAGAAGTAGGGGCGCACAGCCGTGCGCCCCTACAAAGGGTAGGAGGTGAGGACTAACAGCCACTGCCGAAGTTGAACAGCACAATCAGCAGGTCAGCATCATCGACCACGCCATCGCCGTTCACATCCTCTGCCCCGCACTCGGAGCTACAGCCGAAGGCGAACAGCACCGCCAACAGGTCGGCGTCGTCCACACAACCGTCGCCATTCACATCGCCCGGCACCGCCTCCACCAGCACGCGAATGTTGTCGACCAGAAGGGTGTGCGCCGATCCCGCATTAATGCCCAGATTGAGCTGGAACCAGGGTGCATCGGCAGCGGGCAGTGCCAGCTCCCGGTAGTCGACGGCGATGCTGAAGCTGCCAGCGCAAACGGGCAGCTCGATCGGGTTGGCGGTCTGCCGCCAGCCTGATGGGTCGTTGAAGGAGATAATCATGTTCGCCCAAGGCGTGGAGACGCCCTCAGGCACGGTGATGTCGAACACGAGGATATGCCCGCGTCGGATGAGCGAGACAATATCCGGCGTGGAGCCGCCCGATATCCAGTTGAAGCCACCGCCCCACTGAATGCGCATCGCGCCGTTGTCCCAGCTCACCGTCGCACCGCTGGAGCCAAAGCCCTGCGTGTCGCTGTCAAAGGTGAAGATGGGCTGTGTGCGCGAATTATCAAAGAGGCGCAGGTTGTCCATGTAGATTTCATGCGCGCCCCCCGCGTTCAGTCCCAGATTGAACTGAAACCAGTCGCTGTAGTCGGTCGAGGGCAACGCCAACGCGCGCGTGTCGACCATCACGGTATAAGTGCCCGGATTGCGCGGGATGGTCGCCTGATGGCAATTGGTCTGGCGCCAACCCCACTGACCATCGTTGAACGCGACGATAAAGTTCGCCCAAGGAACCGTCCTGCCCGCAGGCACGGTAATGTCCACCAGCAGACGCTGTTCCGTGCGCAAGAGGGGCAGAATCTCAGGGACACTACTACTAATCAGCCAGCGGAACCCACTTGGCCACTTCACGCCCATCGAGTAGTTACCGTCGGTGACGCCCTGAGTCGCCTGGAAAATCTGCCAGCAGTAATCCCAGCCGACGGCATCGCAATAATCAGGCGGGTCGGAATCATCGGCATAGCCGTGCAGGTCGGGGGTCTCAAACGAAAAGACGACTTGCGCAGGCGCATAGCTTGCCATCAGCGCGCCCAGTATCGCACCCAAAAACCATCGGTTCAGCCTCATCGCATTGACCTCCTTTGCAACGGGGGTTCAGCCCCGCCGTTGAAGCGGTTCAACACCTCTATTATACCCCACTTTGCGGCGAATCCCTCCATCATGGGGGCGATTCGGGGTTTTTAAGCGACACATTCCGACCGCTCATGGCGTATAATAAAGAGGGAGCGAGACCAAATGCGGGGACAGACATGGTGTTGGGGAAGGAAAGGGATCAGCCTGCTCGTGCTGATCCCCTTGTTGATGCTTGGCGGGATGGGTCAGCCGACTCCAGAAGATGTCGTACCGCCCAAACCGCCAGAGCAAACAGAGCGCGACCGTCAGGAGATTGAACTGGGCAAGAAAATCGTTGCCGAAATCGAAAAGGAGTATAAGTTCATCACTGACCCGGAGCTGGTGGAGCGGGTGAACCGCATTGGGCAGACGCTGGCAGTGATTGCCCGTCAGACCCGTACCGAAGCCCACTGGGGCGAACCCGGTCCCGCACCGTTTGAATACACCTTCCGCATCATCGATGAGAAAGATGTGAACGCCTTCTCGGTGCCGGGTGGGTTCATCTTCATCAACAAAGGGCTAATCGATGTGGTCTCCGGCGATGATGAGCTGGCAGGTGTGATTGCGCACGAGATTGCCCATGCGGACCATCGGCATGTGATGGCGCTGATTCGCGCGGATAGCAAAGTTCAGCAAAGGGTCTTACTGCCTGCGATTCTGGTGGGATTGCTGGGCAGATTGCCTGCCGATGATTTTATGAATGTGACGCTGGGCGCGCAGCTCTACCGTATCGCGAAGGTGAGCGCGTTCAGTCAGGAGGCGGAGATCGATGCCGATTTGACCGCGCTGGAGTATCTGCGTCGCTCGCCCTATAACCCCGTGGGGCTGTTGGTCTTCCTGGAGCGGTTGGCGTCGGAGGAGCGTCGCCGTCCCCAGATTGAATGGGGCATCTTTCGCACGCATCCTGTGTCGCGCGAGCGCGTGGAGCGATTGCGTCAAGCGCTGGTCGCCTATGGCATTCCCATCCGGCGGCGCGAGGTCAGCCCCGCCCTGCGCGTGCTGGCGGTTCCCGTCCAGCCCGACCAGCCCGAAGGTCTCTACCGTGTGCGCTATGAAAAAATCGACATCTTTGAGCCAGCGAACGACCCGCAGCTGGGCAGTTCGCGCGAGCGCGCGATTCAATTGGCGAAGGAGCTGAACCGCCTGCTGGACGACGGCATCGAACTGTACGAGATTCAAATCGCGCCCGATCAGCAGGGGGTGCTGGTGCGTGGGCAGGAGTTGGTGCGCATCACCGAAGCGGATGCCAAGCTGGCAGGCAAAAGCACGCAAGAGGTCGCCACGCAAGTGCGCGAGGCACTGCGCCGACTCGTCTGGAGCGAATCGATTCGGTTGATGCTCTAAGAGGCTTAGGCTTTCAACTGCTCTGCCAGTTTCTGCGCGAGGTTCGGATCCACTTTGATGCCCGGTCCCATCGTGCTGGAGAGCGTGATGCCACGCAGGTAGCGCCCTCGTGCCGTGGCGGGCTTAGCGCGCAGAAGGGCATTCAGCGCGACCGCGAAGTTCTCCAGCAACTGCTCCTCGCTGAACGAGACGCGCCCGATAGGCATATGCACGATGCCCGCCTTATCCACGCGGTACTCCACGCGCGAGGCTTGCTTGATGTCCGCGACCACCTTCGCCACATCGGGCGCGACGGTGCCTGACTTCGGGTTGGGCATGCGCGCCTTCAGAATGCCGCCGATTCGGCTAATCACGGGCATCATATCTTGCGCGGCGACAATCAGGTCGAAGTTTTTCCAGCCTTTCCAGCCCTTTTGGATTTGTTCCACAAGGTCGTCCGCGCCAACCAGATCGGCGCCAGCCTCGCGCGCTGATTCTGCCTGTTCCCCTTTGGCGAACACCAGCACCTTCTGCCTCTTGCCCGTGCCGTGCGGTAGGTTCACCACGCCGCGCACCATCTGGTCGCTCTTGCGCGGGTCCACGCCCAGATTCACCGCTATATCGACCGCCTCGTCGAACTTTGTGCTGGCGGTCTGCTTGACCAGCCGAATGGCTTCCTCTGGCGAATAGAGGCGCGCGCGGTCAATCAGTTGCAACAGCTTCAGATAGCGTTCGCTATGTCGTTGTCGCTTCGCGATTTTGCGTCCTCTCATCGGTTTGCCTCCGTTTTAATCCACTATCTCGACGCCCATCGAGCGTGCTGTGCCCGCGATGATGCGCATCGCCGCTTCGATGTCGTTGGCGTTCAGGTCGGGCATCTTGCGCTCGGCAATCTGGCGCAGTTGCTCGCGCGTGATTCTACCCACTTTCTGGCGCAGGGGGTTCGAGGAGCCAGACTCGATTCCCGCTGCTTGCTTGATGAGGTCCGACGCCAGCGGCTGTTTCACCACGAAAGTGAAGGAGCGGTCTTCGTAGACCGTGATTTCGACGGGCAGGGTGGAGCCGCGCTGGCTCGCCGTCTGATCGTTGAACCGCTTCACGAACTCCATAATGTTGACCCCTGCCTGACCCAGAGCGGGTCCCACAGGGGGCGCGGGCGTCGCCATCCCCGCAGGCAGATTCAACTTAATCACTGTTAGCACCTTTTTTGCCATCGCTTCATCCCTCCTATGCAATCTTTTCTATCTGGTCCAGTTCCAGTTCGACGGGCGTCTCACGCCCAAAGATATTGATGAGCACTTTGACGCGATTGCGCTCGTAATCGATGCTTTCCACTTTGCCGTTGAAGTCGGTGAATGCGCCGGCGATGACGCGCACCGTGTCGCCCGGTGCATAGCTCACGCGCGGGCGCTCCTTGCTCTGCTCGATGGAGCGTTTAATCTCCTCCACCTCTTCTGGTGCGAGGGGAACAGGCTTACCGCCCGATTCGATGAAGCCGGTGACGCCGGGCGTGGTGCGCACCAGGGTCCAGGTGTCGTCGTCCAGAATCATCTCCACCAGCACATAGCCCGGAAACACCTTGCGCGCCACCGTCTGCCGCTTGCCGCCCTTCGTGCGCACCTCCTGCTCGGTCGGTATCAGCACTTGAAAGATGCGGTCGTCCAGCCCGCGCGTCGCTGCACGCTTCTCGATGGCGAGCTTCACCTTGTTCTCGTGTCCGACCAGCGTGCGCACCACATACCACGCTCTTCGCATCGTCCGCTCCTATCTGCCTAAGCCGTGTAGTTGCTTCTCGATGTATTGAGTCAGCTCCGTGAGAGCAAGGTCCCACAGTGCGAACCACAAGCCGACAATAAGGATGAACCCGATGACCACCAGCATCATCTGGGTGGTCTCTTCGGGCGTCGGTTTGACCACGCGCTTCAGTTCGGCAGTGACCTCGCGGAACCAGGTCTGCACCCGGTTCACCACTCTGCCAACAAACCCACCTGTTTTGACCGTTGCCATCGCCTGTTGCCCTCTAAGCGGGAGAAGTATACCCTATCGCCGGCGCGGTTCGGGCAGGCTCCAGGGCGGTTTGAGTCTGCCATCTGGCTCGCGTTCAATCCGCACAATCGACGGGTCGCGCGTGGCGACATGCCCGTCTGCATGCAACACATTGACCCCCTTCCCATGAAAAGCGCGTAGGTTGTCCCCTTGCCATTCGCCCTCGTTTCGAATGCGCCACACGGCGAGTCGCGCGATGAAGCGACTGTGTTCCGTCGGCATGAGCAGGTTGTCGTCAAAGCTCAGCAGGAAGCCGTCGTTGCCGTTCGCCAACGGCATCGGGTCTATCGTGCCGAGCTGTCCGCCTGCCACACTGTCGGCAAGCAACACCGTCAACCCTGGATGGGCAAGGTCAGACACCTTGCGCCCCGACAGAGGCGCGTAGAAGCCGTAAGATAGCCCCAACACGCGCTGAGGGTCGCGCGGATGGGTGATTTTTGTACTGCCATGCAATGGGTCGGCAGGGCAAACGAAGATGCGCTCCAGGTCCTTGCGCACATAACCGCTGATCCCCAGCACCCAAGTCAGCGGGCGCGCTTGTGCATCCAGCAACGGTTGCCCATCGCTCTGCGCGTAGTAGGCAACGGGCAACGCGCCACCATAGTCCATCTGGTACAGATTGAGCGCGGTGGCTATCTCCTTCAGATTCGAAAGGCAATCTGCCGTGCGCTTGATGTCGACCAGCTGCTGATAGAGGGGGATGAGCACCAAGAGCACGACCACCACCGCCGCCCCAATCGCTAACTTTTCGAGTCGGGTCAAGCCGAAGGAGTGCCTCATCGTGTGCTGGAGAGGGTACCGCTGTAGGAGAGTCGACTATCGTCCCAGAATCCCATCTCGCGCAGGAGTTGCCCCGCTTCCTCACGCTTCACGATGAGATCGGTGTCGTGCCCGTTACGCACAGGGAGCGTCTCAGTGCGGATGCGCTCCTGGGGCAGTTCGCGGGCGAACAGTGCCAGCGCCAGAATCTGCTCGTACTCCAGCGTGGTGCGCGTGTTGCGCAAAGCAGCGTTCAAAATGTAGGGCGCACGCATCCAGACCGACGGCTGCTTCAAGCGTTCCTTGACCGCTCGCAGGAACTTCTGCTGACGCTCGATCCGGTGGAAATCGCTATCGGTATGGCGGAACCGCACATAGCCCAGCGCCTGCTTGCCGTTCAGGTGCTGAACGCCCGGCTCCAGATCGATATGCAGATCGCCCCAGTTGTCGTGATAGTGCATCGGCTTTTCGACTTCAATCGTCACACCCCCCATCGCGTCGACCGCCTCTTCGAACGCCTTATAGCTCACAATCACGAGGTGGTCGATCCGGATGTTGCCGAGCAGTGCGCTGACCGTCTCGCTGAGCAGTTGGGGACCGCCCACCACATGCGCCGCGTTGATTTTGCCCCAGCCGTGTCGGGGGATTCGCACGAGCGTGTCGCGCGGGATGGAGAGGGCATCAATACGGCGGTTGCCGAAATCGAATCGGGCAAGCATGATGGTATCGGTGCGCGCAGTTTCTTGCACCACGCGCTTGCGCCGATCCCGATTCTCGTCTGCACCGACCACCAGCACGGTGACGACATTCTGTCCGGGAAAGGCGACCTCGGGTCTTGTTTCGCCACGCACATAGGCGATAATGGCACGGCGCACGCTTCCCTCGCCCGCGAAGGAGAGGTAGCCCAGCACCGCACCCAGCAGAAGCCCGCACAGCCAGAAAATCGCCCAGAAGATGCCCCATAGAAACCTGCGCATGCGCCGCCGCGTCGGGCGTGCCCGCCTACCGCGTCTCTCATCCCTGCTCATCGTTGCCATGCGTGCGATACAGTATACCCCCTCCAGTAGCAGGACTTGCATGAATGCCCCCGAAATAAATCCCTCACTTACAGGAGGCGTTATCGATGAGGGGCAGATGGCAAGTTGCAATCGTGCTCAGCTGGCTCTGGCTGAGTGCAGGGGCGGACACGGAGATTTTTCTGGCGCGACTGGCGACTTTTGACCCGGAGCGGGATACCATCGTGCTGAAGCGCACGGGCAGACCCGATGTGAACGCCAGCCTGCACAAGAAAGCGCGCCTGTGGCGGGACAAGCAACCCGCCTCCACTGAGCAGTTCCAGCAGATGGTGGGCAAGCCCGTGATGGTGCGCATGAGCGTCGGCACGGCAACACGCCCCATCATCCGTGAGATGGCAGACCCCGACACTTGGAAATGGCTCGATAAGGTGCGTCGCGGCGTCGTGCAGGGCAAACTGGTCAGCGTGGAAGAGGGCTATCTGCTTATGGAGTTCGCCGATAAATCGCAGTTCGCCTACAAGTTCACCCCGAACACGCAGTTTACAAAGGATGGCAAACCTGCCACGGTGGAAGATTTCGCACCGGGCGAAACGCTCTACCTTGCACCACGCCTGCTATCGAATCTGGACACGACCGCACTGGCAGTGAGCAATCGGGAGCAGGACGCCCACATCGGGCGCGAACGCACGCTACCCACCGTCAGCGGCACATTGCAAGCCATCGATAGGCAGAAAATGGTTTTGCGCGTGCGCACGCGCGCGGGCGACCTGCGTGAGTTCCGTTATGATGAGCAAACGGAGTTCATCTTCAAGGGCAAACCCCTGCGCGTGGAGCAGATCAAGCTCCCCGCCCGCGTGACGGTGCATCGCAAGCGCGATGAAGAGGGCAACGACTACGCCCGCCGCGTGACGATTCAGCCCGCTCCATCGGGCAATTAGTCTGAAGACTGTTCATGGGGCTGATGTTCCAGCGCGTGCTGTGCCGCTTCAGCATACGCCTCGTCGAGGCTGCCACTCTTGTGCTTTTTGGCGAGCTGTTCCAGTCGCCCCGTCTCCATGAACCAGACGCGCTCCGCGATATTGGTCGAGTGGTCGGCAATTCGCTCCAGATAGTGCGCCACCAAGAGCAACCATGAGGCTCCCGTCACATATTCGGGGTGTTGGCGCATGGTTTCCTGTAGTTGCACACGAATCTGGCGATAGAGCGCGTCGACTTCGTCATCCTGCTGACACACATGGAGCGCCAGTTGCAGGTCGCGCTTGACGAACGCCTCGATGCTGTCCAACAGCATGCGTCGTGCTGCGCTGGCGAGGCGCGGGATGTCCACTAAGTGCGTGACTTTCGGCTCGTCCTGAATCTTGCGGGCCGCTTTGGCGACATCGACCGCATAGTCGCCGATGCGCTCGATATCGGTAATCATCTTCATGATGGTGCCAATCACGCGCAGGTCGCTCGCCATCGGTTGTTGAAGGGCAAGCAGGCGCAGGCAGTGCGTTTCGATGTCCACATCGATCTGGTCTACCTCATCGTCGCGCAGGAGCACCTGCTCGGCACGCGCCATATCGCCCCGCATCAGTGCCTCCACCGCGTCGGCAACCATCCCCTCCGTGATGCTCGCCATCGCCAGCACCTTCGTCTCCAGGCTCTTGAGCTCCGCGTCAAATGCTTGCCGTGTCATCATTCTGAGGAGAATTATACCCATGCCTTGTGGGGAACCTGCAGGGAATCGGCAACTTTCGTCGCCTATTCCCCTTAGTAAGCGGGAGGGAAAACACGCCGCCCGAGTGCAAGGACGAGCAAGCCCAGCGCGATGCCAATGAGGGCGCCCCAAGCGACCCGTATCAGCGAAACGGCGAGCGGCGAGTGCAGGTGGCAGAAGGTGTTCACCACCGAGACCTGCCCAATCGTTCCCAACAGCATCGCGAGTGGCAGCCATGCGCGCCGATGATGCATTAGCAGGGCGAGGGCGACCATTAGCGCAGGATGACCGATCAGGAACTCTTTGGTGCGCGGGCGCACATTCATTAGGTTCTCCAGCAGGGCACGGGCGCGCAGCTCGATATCCGACACGGTGCCGGGCGCCTCGCTACCCGTGCGCACCAGCATCAGTGCAAGCGCGAGCAGCACCGTCAGCGCGATGCCCGCCTGCCACCAGAAAATCGGCTGATAGAGCCATCGCCGCCAGAAATCCCAGCCGCCCATCGCATACACTGTGTAGAACAGACCCACCAGCACCAGGGGTAGTACATGTGCCAGCTTGACGCCCATGAACTGGTCCGCCTTCACCAGAAAGGTCGTGCCTGTGAGAAGTCCCACGATGTGCAGCGCGCCCATCAGGCTCCAGCCGAAGGGGAAGATGAGCAGGCTCAGCAGGCGGGGCAGAAACCATCCTGCGCGACTGCCCGCCTCACCCATCACCGCGGGCAGCATAATCATTCCCACGGTCGGGAACAGCACCGCGGCGGTCAGTGCGGCCAGTTTCCGACCTTCTAACAGGAGGCAAATCAGCGCGAACGCTGTGCCCAGTGTCAGTGGAAGCCATGCTGTCCAACCGTTTGTGCCCAGCTGGCACGCCACCCAGCCTGTAAGGATGCCCACACCCAGCCCCACCAGGATGAACAGCCAGCGGGGTGGTTCCAGCGGCTGGAACGGGCGTGCGCCACCTGCCCGAATGGTGAAGCCCGAACGCTGAAGCGCGCGCGTCAGCGACTGGAGGAACGCTCGCATCTGCTCCGTGTCGCCCGCGCCCAGACGCACATACAGCGCACGGATATTGCGCTCCTGCGCCGCGCGTTCGAACCGCTCCACCAGCTCCTCGGGGGCGAGCGTGGTCGCCTCTGCCGCGCTTACGCTGTGCAGACGCACGGTGCGTTCAGGGATGAGCAGGCTCAGTTGCGTGTCGCCTGCCTGCTTGCCGAACTCGATGGCGCCATAGCGCATGCCAAATGCGCGAATCGCCCCTGCGGTCGCTTTGAGATAGTTCCGAAAGCCCAGTACCTGATCGCCGGCGAACACGAGCAGGGTCGCGCCCTGCTGGTGCAGATGTTGCAACATGCCACGAATGGCGAATTCATCGATGCCTGCGAAGTTATACACGCGCGCGACGACCTGAGCGCCACCTGCTTGCACCGCACGCACCTGCAAGGGGTCCAGTCCCAGCCCCAATTGCGCCACCCATGCGGGGTCGCCGAGGATGGCGAACCGTCCCCCGCCTGTCGACTGAACCGTGATGTAGGGCGTCTGTGCAGGAGGCTTGAGTTCTATACGGGCTTTGAGCGCAAGCACCGCCTGCGCCTGACGATACCGCTCCGGGGTCAGCACATAGAGCGGACCCGCGCTCGATTCGTAGCGTGCGCCCCACTCCTGCAAAGTGCCTTCGGTGAGGGCAACCGACAGCGGAACGGAGAAACCGCGCAACCACTCGGAGACCGTCTTGCCTTCTCCCGCAGCGAGCGCGGTGACTTCGGCATAGTCCAGCACCAGCTCCACTGAACGGTTGCGTGCCTCAACACGCCAGCGCTCAAACGCGATGCGCCCCGCCGCCAAAGAGGAGAGCAGGAGACCAAGCACCAGCAGGTATCGGTTCAAACGCTCCATGTCAACGCCACTTTTTCAGCCTGTTCTGGCTCAAACACCGATTCCAGCTGCTTCACTATCTGTTGGAGATCAATCATATTATGCTCCCTTAGAAGTATACCATGGGCACGCAGGTTATTTGGTGCGTGAACGGCTCTTGCGTGGGCGCGCTGATGGACGGGTGGGTGGTGTAGGGGCTGGCTCTGGGTGATAGGGAATAGGCACATAATCCACGCCTGCCGACCGCTGGACAGGCTGGGGATAGAGCGACATCAGCTGGTAGACCTCCACGGGCAGCTCGGTACGCACATTCAGCCCCATTTTGAGTGCCTCCTCTGCCGAGAGGGCGTAATCGTGGGTGTAATAGCCTTGGGTGAGTTTGTCAGCGATTTCCGCCGCACGCCCTTCGGGCATGCCGTTGGTCGTCAGAACCCGCTGTACCAGCTCATAGGTCTGCTTGAGCGCCTTGCGCGACACATCTGCCAAGATGAGAGTCTGGTCGTCTATCTCGTTCGGGTCCTTCTGCTCCAGCACCTTCAGGATGGACGCGGCGGGGAACTGCCCCACTTGGGGGTCTACGGGTCCCAGCACGGCGTGCGGGTCCATCACAATCTCGTCCGCCGCCAGTGCAATCAGTGTGCCGCCCGACATCGCGTAGTGAGGCACGAATGCGGTGACCTTCGCGGGATGGTCGCACAAGGCGCAGGCAATCTGTTGGCTCGCCAGCACCAAGCCGCCCGGCGTGTGCAGGATAATGTCGATGGGCATATCGGGTGGGGTCATGCGAATAGCCCGCAGAACCTCTTCTGAATCCTCCATCGTGATGAACCGAAACACGGGGATGCCAAAGAAGGAGAGCGCCTCCTGCCGATGGATGAGCACAATCACGCGACTACCCCGCAGTTTTTCCAGCCGCCGAATCATCTGCAGACGCGCAGACTCCAGCAACCGCTGGCGCACCATCGGCATCAGCGCCAGAAAGATAAAAAAGAGCCAGAACAGCTGCGAGATAATTGCCTCCATCCCAACACGGGATTATACCGATTCGAAAAAGCGTTGTTTAGACCCCCACTCTCACAGGTGCAGGGTGTTCAAAACAGGCTGAGTTGCTCCTCGTCGGGTGGCACGATGGGTTGCTGGTGTTGCTGGCGCTGTTTGAGTTCAATCACTTTGGCGCGGGCGGCTTTCAAATCTTCCACGAGCGCGGCATACGCTTGATCAAACGCGGGTCCTGCTTGGCGCAGGATATAGGCAGGATGGAGCGCAGCAATCGCAGCAGGTGCCCAGCGCGAGGGAAACCACTGCCCGCGCTCCTGCATGATTCGGAAATTTTTGTGGATAATCACCGAGGCAGCGGGACCGCCCAGGCAGACAATCACCAGCGGGCGAATGAGGGTGAGCTGGGCATCCAGCCAGGGTGCACACGCCTGAATCTCGTCGGCAGCGGGTGGGCGATTGCGAGCGCGACCGCCTTCGATAGTGAAGGCTCGGCACTTGATGATGTTGCAAATATAGACATGTTGGCGACCCATACCCGCTTCGCGCAGTGCCCGATCGAGCAGCGCGCCCGCGCGTCCCACGAAGGGGCGTCCTGTCAAATCCTCCTGCTCGCCTGGACCTTCACCTACCAGCACGAGGGGCGAGCGCGGATTGCCTTCACCGAACACCACATTCGTGCGGGTCTCTGCGAGGTGGCAAGCAGTGCAGACCTTCGCTTTTTGCTCCACCTCGCGCAACAGCTCTTCCACAGGGCGCTCATCCATCGCTTTCGCCCTCCTCCAATACGGCTTTGAGCCGACGATAGGTCTCGTCCAGCGTTTCGGGTAGCACGCGCACCTCGCCAATCGTGGTCATAAAGTTCGTATCGCCATGCCAGCGGGGCACAATATGCAGATGGAGATGCCCTTCAATACCCGCGCCCGCCGCCCGCCCGATGTTGAAACCGATGTTGAACCCGTCGGGCTTGTAGACCCTCTCCAAGGCTTGGATGCACTGCTGGGTCAGCCGTCCCAAATCGAGCCACTCCTCGTCGCTCAAACGGACAAGGTCGCCCGTGTGGCGATAGGGGGCGACCATCAGATGCCCGCTGGTATAAGGGAACAGATTGAGCATTGCAAACGCCCGACCACCGCGCAGAACGATGAGGTTCGCCTCGTCCTGCTCCTCAGCAGGTTTGGTGCAAAAAATACAGCCTATGTCGGTCTTGCCTGCCGTGCTGACATACTGCATTCGCCATGGAGCCCACAGCCGCTCGCTCATCCCTTAGAAGTATACCCATGCGGTTGCCCATGGGGATTAGGACGCCCAAGCATGCATGGGGCTACACGGGCGGGACGCCCGTGCTACAAAGTGTGGCTTGGGCGTCTCGCCCAAGCAAGCCCTACACGGGCGAGACGCCCGTGCTACAGGACGCTCGTGCTACAAAGTGGGCAGAGGGTATCCTTGCGGGAGGGAGGAGCGATCTCGGTGAGTATAAGCAGACAGGCGCGGCTGTCGAAAGCAGTGGTGGCACTGGGCGTGGTCAGCTTGCTGAATGACGCCAGCAGTGAGATGGTTTATCCGCTGTTGCCCCTCTTTCTGGCGCAATTGGGCGCATCGGTCGCCTTCATCGGGCTGATTGAAGGGTTGGCAGAGACCACCGCCAGCTTACTTAAGCTCCTCTCTGGCTGGCTGGCGGATCGGTTGGGCAAGTACAAAGGGCTGACCATTTTAGGGTATGGGTTGGCAGTGTTCACGCGCCCATTGCTGGCGCTGGCTACCGTGCCGTGGCAAGTTTTGTGCCTGCGCTTTGCGGATCGGTTGGGCAAGGGTCTGCGTACCGCGCCGCGTGACGCGCTGATTGCCCACGCGACGGCGCCCGCTCATTACGGGTTGGCGTTTGGCTTCCATCGCGGAATGGACAATTTGGGCGCGGCGATTGGTCCCCTGCTGGCGTCGGGCGTTCTGCTGTTCGCCCCGAAGGATTATCGGCTTGTGTTCTGGCTGGCGGCGGTGCCTGCGCTCGGCTCGCTTTTCGTACTTGTGCAGGGGCTGAGCCGTGTGTCGGAACCGACGCCTGCAAAAACGGCGGAACCGTTGCGCCTGCGAGTGCCTCAGGGCAATTTCCGCTGGCTGCTGGTGTGCGTGCTGATTTTCACGCTGGGCAACTCCAGCGATGCATTTCTGCTCTTGCGAGCTGAATCGGCAGGGGTTAGCCCAGCGGCGATTCCGCTTTTATGGGCAGGGCTGAACCTGCTCAGGAGCCTCCTCTCGACGCCCGGTGGTGCGCTTTCTGATCGGTGGGGACGCCCCCGAGCGTTGATGCTGGGCTGGCTTCTGTATGCCATGGTCTATGCAGGGTTCGGCTTCGCCAGTGCGTCGTGGCACATTTGGGCGCTGTTCGGGCTGTACGCGCTCTACTTCGCGCTGTCCGAAGGGGCAGAGCGGGCGCTGGTCGCCGAGTTGGTGCCGCTGGAGCAGCGCGGTCAGGCGTTTGGGGCGTTTCATTTCGTGGTGGGCGTCGCCATGTTGCCCGCGAGCCTGCTGTTCGGGTTGGTGTGGCAGGCGTTTGGGGCAACCACCGCTTTCCTGATGGGCGCGTCGCTTGCTCTATCGGCAGTCATTCTCCTCATGGCAAAATTGAGGGGTATCTGATACGAAAGTAGCAAAAAAATCACCCTTTTGGACTTGACTCAGCAGTTAGCTGTAGGGTATACTTCATATGCCATAATGGCAGGGGGCAAAAATCGGTGACAGCATGCTCAAAGCCCTACATGTCAAAGTGTAACGAGTTTTTAACGATGCAAGAGTCTGACTGGGGTATTATTAAGCTGGATTAGGTTGAAACTGTGGAGAGTGCCACTCTCCCACACCGAAGGGATAGGGATATGTTGAGGCGGCGTGGTCGCTGCAGGGTTCTCTATGGTGGTTGACGGATGCGGACGCGGTAGGAGGTGGATGACGATGAGGCACGATGCGATTAGTAGGCGGATAGGTCGGTGGGCTGCGGGATGGTCGTTGCGCAGCCTGTTGGTGTGGCTACCGATGCTGAGCTTGGTTTGCCTTGCTCAGAGCCAACCCTGGATGAAGGGTGGGCATGGAAGAGCTACTTTTCAAGTCACCTTTTCCACGGATGGGCGATACCTCCTTTCTGCGGGAGTGGATAACACTATTAAAGTTTGGGATGCAAATGTCAGTTCGCCTCGATTTGGTCAGCTTGTAGCATCTGCACGGGCACATGTTGCGGGTGTAGCAAGCATCGCTGAGAGTAATGGTCAAGTAGTATCAGGCGGAGGTGCTTCTGATAATCGTGTAAGATTGTGGCGGCTTCAAGCGGATGGTCGGCTTTTGCCCGTTGCTAACTGGCAGACTCAGAGTGGTTATGGAGTGTCAGCAGTCGCTTTTGTAAACTGGCTTGTGAACGGGCAGCCGAAAAAGATTATTGTAGCGGGCAGCTATGGAGCTTTCCTGTTGGTAGACCCCTCTACGGGCGCAACTTTGTGGCATGTATTGCCTTGGATGCCTGTTGAGCCGCCTGTTGGTTGGATTACCACGATTGCTGCATCGCGCGGACGGAACGAGTTTGCGATTGGTACCGATCGCGGCCGTGTTTATGTTTTACGAGCGAGCAGCAGTGGTAATCCTATTGCGTACCCGGATATCACTCATCAATTCTTTTATCCCGACATGGTTCATCCTGACATGGTTTTTGCCGTTCGATATGATGTGACGGAAGATTTTTTACTGATTGGTGGCAGAGCAGAGCAGCTCGTAGGCTGGAATTTGAACACTGGTGTGCAAGTGTTCAGCGTGCCTTTTGAGAACTCTTTAGGGAATCGTGGATGGATTTGGTCGATTCACGCTTATGAGTGGTCGGACACACAGGCACTTCGCCAATACTTCGCTGTGTCTGGCTGGACATGGGACGCAAACGGTGCACACCCTACGGTTATTACCTATAGGTGGGACACTGTTCCCCATTTTCCACCCGAAAAGTGTGGAGAGATTATGCTTTCTTCGGGAGGCACAGCCCTCAAAGGGGATTTATTCCGTTCACCACTATCACCTACATCGCTCTATGCTGTTGGCACGGAATATGGTGCGATTGAGTGGTGGTCAATGAATGCTCCTTGCGCAAGTGGTTGGACACGACTCGATTCACCTACAATTTATTACCGTATTGTTGATTCCCCTGTGCGAAGTGTCTCCTTCAGCCATGATGACGCCTTTATTGCCTCAGGCAATGATTTGAAGACCCATGTATGGGGCATAAGTGGCAACCTTGTGTGGGAGGATAACCAAACTGGGCGACTCTGGGCGTTGCGATTTTCGCCCACAGAGTATCGCTTGGCTATGGCGCGCCTTGACTCAGTGAAAAGCTTTATTTACGATGGTGTGAGCTTTGTACTGGGTTGGCAAGCCTACTTGGGGCATGCTACTGGGGGTATAGCGTTTGCTCCCAATGGTTCCCGACTGCTGGTGGCTGGCAATGGAAGATGGTGGGTGCTTAACGCCGGCGATGGCTATGTTGTAGTGACCCGCAACGAGAATGTGGGTGATGTGTACATTCGTTTGATCAGTTGTGCATGGTCGCCCGATAATCGCTATTTTGCCGTTGGGCGCGTCGATGGCAAAATCCGTATCTATCGCGCAACCGATTACACCCTGTTCGCTGAACTGCGCGTTGGAAACTATATGAATCCCTCTGCTTTAGCCTTCGGCGTCGTTCGCAACCGGCTCAAACTCTTTGTGGGCACTACCACAGGTAAGCTCCAAATGTGGGATGTGGCAAATCGAGTAAAAGAAGCCGAAGTCACAGCGCATTCGGAGTGGATTTCCTCGCTGGATATTCGGGGTAATTGGATGGTCAGCGCCAGCACCGAAGTGCCCTGCTCTATCAAGGTGTGGGTGCCGCTTGACGACTTCCCACAGCTGTATACCACCCTGTGTCAAGAAACGGGCACGGGTGTCCGTGATGCCGTGTTCTCTTCAAGGGCTTACGGACTCCCTGGTGAGAGATATCGCTACTTAGCCTACGGGCGCGAAGATGCGACCTTAGTGGTCACAAGAGTGTATTATGCTCCGCAAGGTTTTCTCGGGCATCGAGGCGATTTGGAGTGGCAAGAGTTGGATGAGCGGTAGAGGAACGATAGGAGGTGAAGAGCGATGAAACGAGCAGGATGGCTGACAATTGGGCTATTGGTTTTGGTGGTACTTCGCACAAATGGTTGGGCACAGCCTGCACCATTGGGGGAGAAAATCTCCTATCACTTGGACACGGGTTGGCTTAAAGCACCTGCTGGCACAGAAGCGCAGAAGGTGTACGAGTCGGTCATTTATGTGGAAGGCGCCTATGCGATGCGCCTCTATTTTGAAGAGGCACATCTGTCAGCAGGGAGCTGGATTGAGGTACGGTCATTATATGATAATGAGGTTCAGCGTTTGGATCCAGATCAACTGGTGTTGTGGCGGAACTCGACGGCGTTTTTCAACGGGAATGCGTTACTGTTGATGGTCTATTGTGCGCCCGAGAGCCAAGCGCGTGTAGTCATCCGAAAAATCTGGATCGATAGAGGTCATCCTAACGATGGGGATTTCCACCCCGCTGAAGGCTGTACCCAGTGTGGAACTTCGACATGCGGACTATGTAGCGAGCGACGGCCGGCATGCAGACGCTGGACAGGTGAGTGTTGGGAGGCGAATGGGAACTGTCACCAATGGTCGGGACGAATGTCGCCTATCGGTTGTACCGCTTCCGTCGTCAGCCGCGCCAGCTGCATCATCAGCGCAGGGCATTGCCTACACCTAACTGGCGACCCATTAGACTATGTAATCCAGTTCAATGTACCTGCCTCCTTACCGAACTGTGCCTCCCAGCATCCTCCCGTAGCCGATCAATTCCCTCCTGTACAGCAGATCTATTATTATGGGTCCCACGATTGGGCGGTAATTGTGCCGGGCCCGAATTCTCTTGGACAGCTCCCCTATGAGCGGTACCAACAGCTTCGCCGTCCTGTACCATATGATGATGTCGTAGAGGGTCAAGCCGTTGCCGTCTATGGGTATGGCAAGTGGACGAGAAAAGGAGCTAACGAAGGGTGCCGCAACCACACTCTCCAGTATGATAATGGAACTGTAATAGCGGTGTTCCCTGAGTATGTTAGCGCGAATGTAGAAGTTGATGCTGGCAATTCGGGGTCAGGACTTTTGCGCTTGTCCGATCAGCGTTTAATAGGTGTCGTGTGGACTTGCGGCGGCAGTGGTACGCGCACCAGTTATTGGGAGTTTGTGCGCGCTCGGCGTATGCTCTGCCCTACCCCCGGCGATGTGAACGAGGATGGAGTGGTCGACGATGCCGATCTATTGCTGGTGCTCTTTGCCTTCGGTCAGGAGTGCCCTCTGTTCTGTATCGAGGATCAAAATGATGACGGCATTGTGGACGATGCTGATTTACTAATTGTGCTGTTCCATTTTGGAGCTGAATATTAAAGGGTTAGCACCCTTGCCCGAAGGCAAAGAGCACTATGAGCAGGTCAGCATCGTCCACGATACCATCTCGGTTCAAATCTTCGGACAGGTTCAGCCCTGTCTGTCCAAAGGCGAACAGCACGGCAAGCAGATAGGCTTAGATAGGCGCAGGCTGCCCAGCACAATCTGCGCGTCTGGTGTGAGCGCAGACGCCTCGCTCTCTACCGCGTTCAACCCACCCAGCCACACAATCTGCTGAGCCTCCGCGGAACTCAGAAGCGCAAGCCAGAACAGAGCGATGCGTCTCATACCAGCGGGGTTCTGCCCGGCAGGGCGACGGGATCAACTGCCATTGGACCGAACTCGTGCAGATTTTGCACGCGCTCCAGCAGGTTCAGCTTCGAGTGGAGTGCCTGCTCCCAGGTGACCTCTTTGCCCGTGTAGGCGGACATGCGCCCCATAATCGCGCTCAGCGTGCTTTCTGCCACCTGACGCGCCTCGTTCAATGGTTCGCCCTTGCGGATGCACTGAATCAGGTGCACATGCTCCTGCATGTAGGGGTTGGTGCGCGGTCCTTCGTAGCGCCATTCGGCAACGCCTTGGATCCAACCTGATGGATCTGCTATGCCCCCTGTGCCGACCACACGCTCACCAACAAAGTTCGCACAGTTATCGATCTGTCGGCACATGCTCAGCACTTTGACCCCGCCCGGATATTCGAACTCGACGGCGAAGTGGTCGTAGATATGCCCATAGAGCGGGTCGGTGCGCACCTGTCGCCCGCCCATCGCCAGCGCCTTGACAGGATGCGTGCCCAGCACCCAGTTTATCACATCGATATTGTGGATGTGCTGTTCCACGATATGGTCGCCTGAGAGCCATGTGAAATAGAGCCAGTTGCGGATTTGCCATTCGGTGTCGCTCCAGCCCTCCTGTTTGGGCACGGACCACAGCCCGCCCTGGTTCCAATAGCAGTAGCCCGCGACGATGCGCCCAATTGCACCGTCCTGAATGCGCTTGATGGTCTCGCGGTAGCCGAAGTCGTGTCGTCGCTGGGTGCCTGCCACGACCGCCAGACCCTTCTGTTTTGCCTGCTCGCCCGCTTCGAGAATCGCTCGCACGCCTGCCGGGCAGACGGCAACAGGCTTCTCCATGAACACATGCTTGCCCGCTTCAACCGCCGCTTGGAAATGGATGGGGCGAAAGGCAGGGGGCGTCGCCAGAATCACAATATGCACACCGCTTTCAATCACACCTTTGTAGTTGTCGAAGCCCGTGAAACAGCGGTCGTCGCTTACATTGAAGGCTTCGCCCAGCGGCTGCAGGTTCTGTCGGCAGGCGTCCAGTTTATCGCGGAACAGGTCGCCCAGCGCGTAGATTTCGACTCCTTTGTCGGCAAAGACGGCGTCGCGTGCTGCGCCTGTGCCGCGCCCACCACAGCCGATTAGCCCCACGCGCAACTTGTCGGAACCTTGCGCATGCACGAAGGCGTGCGCGGGCAAACCGGTGGCAATCGTGCCTATCGTCACGCCCGCCGACGCCTTCAGAAACTCCCGCCGTGTGAGAGGATTGCCTTGTTCCATCGTCATCACCGGAGGATGTGATTCGCCAGACAGGGTGGAGTTTCCTGCATAAGCAGGAGACCGATGCCCAAGGTATTGGGACGAAACCGCAAATGGCGGGGGCGATGCGGGCGACCTGCCTACCGCGGCTTAGGCTTCCCAACCTCTCCCAGAACCCGTTCAGGGTGTAACGAGTTTTTAACGAAGCGAGAATGAATCGATGGTATTCTTTGACCCAAGATCTCAACTGCGATTTCCCGAACAACGCGGAGGTGCGACACAGATGAAGAGGATGGATGGGCATTTGGGCTACAGAGGCATGCTGAGAATAGGATGGGTGTTTGGTGTAGGGCTGAGCTTCTTCTCTGCGCTACCTGCCCAAACCCTCACTTGGCTTGGCTCGCTCGGTGGCAATCTGAGTAATTTAGCGAGTGTCGCCTATGGCGTGTCCGCAGATGGCACGGTAGTGGTTGGATACTCGTACAATGCCAGTGTCAAGCGACGCGCCTTCCGTTGGACACGAGTGGCAGGTATGCAGGACCTCGGCACGCTTGGCGGCGATGAGAGCATCGCATTTGGCATATCTTGGGGTGGACGCACCATCGTGGGCGTAGCATACAACGCCAGCGGTCGGTTTCATGCCGTTCGCTGGGTTGAAGATCAAGCGATTCAGGACCTCGGTACGCTCCCTGGAGGGGTTTACAGCTCCGCAACCGCTGTGTCGGCAAATGGCGATACCATTGTCGGTTGGGCTGACAATAGTGCAGGATTTGGGCGTGCTTTTCTCTGGAGAGAGGACTCTGGAATGATTGATATGGGCGTGCCGCCGGGTGCAATCGAGACTTATGGCTGGGGTGTTTCGGCAGATGGGAGTGTGGTGGTAGGTAGGGCTTACTACGGTTCAGAATTCCCACGCGCCTTTCGGTCGACAGAAGAAGGATTGGTGGACATAGGGACGCTGGGTGGTCCCCGAAGTGATGCCTATGGCGTGTCGGCGGATGGTCAGGTGGTCGTGGGAGGTTCGTTTAATTCCGCTATTTGGTATCACGCTTTCCGCTGGGAGAATGGTCAGTGGCAGGATCTTGGAACGCTCGGAGGCGAAACCTCAGTTGCTTTGGCTGTGTCAGCAGATGGGCGTATTGTGGTCGGAACGGCGGAAAATCGATATATCGCCCCCCGTGCTTTTCGTTGGACGCCCCAGACGGGTATGCAAGACTTGAACAGGGTCTATATCGATTTGCGCGTTGATGGTTCGTGGCTCCTTGTGGCACGGGCAATCTCGCCCGATGGACGCTATATCGCAGGGGAGGGTTTGCACGCTGCGACGGGGCTCACTGAGGCATTTTTGCTGGACACTTGGCGCTTTGGGGATACGAATGGTGACGGCTGTATCGATGATGCCGACCTGCTGAATGTGCTGTTCGCCTTCGGCACCCCCG
>FWWL01001108.1_pt1 | contig 40958 bp, 31 predicted proteins | sample 2228331 | NCBI WGS metagenome assembly FWWL01 (sample SAMEA103939775, study PRJEB20133) | metagenome
TCCACCTCCGTCCGGATATGGCGGCGATGGGCTTAATCCACTAACAAACCTATCGGTCCACTCGGTGGGGGCAGATCAGCAGGAGTCGGCGGAATCCTACCGCACTCCCCCGATTCACGCGAATCGCGGTCGCGGGCGAGAATGGACTCGCCTAGGTTTTCGAGAACCCGCGCATATTCGAGGAACGTTTGGCGCGCTTGCTCGCGCGCCTCGTCTACGTTCGGAAGGTATGGGTCAATTAATAGGTCACCGGAGATACTACTGAGTTGGAACATGCTGAAAGCATGGCGGACAATAGTGCAGGAGTGGAGGGGCAAAATTTCCAGCGTAGCGAGCAAAGTGCTGCCTCCTCAGATTTGGTCTTCCATGAAGTGCGGATCGGCCTGAGAATTATGGGAGGCCTCACCATTACTATGCCGTAACTTCGCCTGCGGCCAGCGTCCACCACACAAGCGTCTGACAGTTCGCGTTCTTGCCCGGCGCCGAGACGTACAGCGGTGCAACCCCCGCCGATTGCTTGTCCTTCTCCGGCGGCGCGGTGTCATCGGTGACCAGCCAGGCTTCCTCCCCCCCCATTTCGTTCGCCTGGTGCCACGAGGTCGCATCCAGCGGCGAGCTGGCCACGGACCTGGCCCGATGAAATGAAACAGCCGATCATAGACGATGGCTTCCGCGCAGACCGCCATGGGCTGGATGCTCTTGCGACCACCCGGCCCAATCAGCCCGGCGACATAGGCTGGACAGCTCCGATGCCGCGCCTAATTACCCTGTGCCTCCAGATACGGGCAAGCGACCGCTTCGAGTCCGCTTGCCAGTCCTCGTCCATCTCCAGCCTCCATCAAAGCTGGCTCCCCATCAATCACCAATTCCGCGCCGAGCAGATTCCAAAAAACTCGATTCTGCTAAAGTGTTGCTAGAAAGCTTGATGTGCGAAAGTAACCAGTTGCACCGGTGCTCAAAACTCTTGAACCTAGCCACACTCCCACCCCCGCCAATCGCAAATGCCGCCTGTACAGAGGCAGCAACCGTCTGGATTTAGCATTTCTCCGCTTCTTTGGAGAGGCACTGTTCAAGGCTGCCTTTTTGCGGCGATTATTTACCAGCATATTTGCACACCGGGACGCCGCTAATTTTTCGATCGACTAAACTCTGCCGAAGTGCCTGACATGTCGGATGATGATTATCACACAGAACAGTTCTTGGAACGCTACCCCCGAGATCATAACCAGAGAACTGATCGAGCACTAGATCGTCGTACAAGACGACTATGGCGCGATCATCTTGGAAAACCTCTACATTCTTACATTGTTCGGCAGATAAAATTTGTTGAGTGTGGCCGATCCCGCGCGAGGCTCTGATGCCAAGTTTGAACGGTTGTGCGATGGATTCGTTGTCGCGAAAGGTTTGAATGCTGAGTTTGTATCCGGCAGATTGTTTAGGCGGCAAATCGACCCACGTCGTTGCATTTTGATCGCACCCAAATGTCAGGGCACACATCGTTAGCAGCCCGAAAATGCGGAGAATGATGTTCAGCATCCTGCACCTTGTGCGATCTGATCTTTAGCCGCTTTAGAGTCAAGGCCGACGTTGCCGTCATAAGGACGAATGCCGATATAACCGAGAAGATCATCAATGAACTCGTCAATATCGCCAAACAGGAGGGCCCCTCCTAACGGAACCCCCAACTCTGCCGTGATGGCACCATATAGGCGATTGCCATCAGCAGGTGTGGCCTGCCCCCTAATCCAGCTGCCCCCTGGTCCCAAGCGGGCAGCGTTTCGGCCAACCTCGCCTTGAAAGGCCGCGCGAACATCTCCGCCAGTCCGGGCCGCTAGGTCCATCGCTTTTGCGACTTCGGCACGAACTTGTGCTCGTCGGCTACTGATAGTCTGGCCCTTATTGGCTGGAGCAGTCAGCGGAGCATCACATATCGGGTCCCGTTGCGGCGCTCCGTTGCCTCCGAACCCTACACCGCCGAAAAATGCCTGTGGTCCGAACGGACAAACTTCACGCGTCTCGTGATCAGTTGGATCATCTTCCCACGTCCTTCCGTGGTCGAGGCTAATCTGCCAGACGTCAACGTCAACACAGCCCTCAGCAGCCATGCCTGAATAGTCAGTTAGATTTACCGCATCTCCCCGCACGTAAGCATAGAGGTTCATCCCATCGCCATACCCGATTGGATCAGTCTGCATAAACCGACCAAGCGTGGGCGAGTACATTCGGGCCTTATAATAGTACATTCCCAGCTCCGGCAACCACACCTGACCGGTGTACTGGAACCGCCCGACATTGGTTGCGCCGGGGATGCCATGCTCGTCATAGGTGTTGATACCGCTCGTGACCGGCGCGCCGGTACTGTCGGTGACCGCGACGATGCTGCCGCGCTCGTCGGCATGGAGCCATGTGCGGTTGCCGGCGCCGTCATAGGAGACGAGCGCCTCGTCCGCGCCGGGGCCGAACACATGCCGCGCCTTCAGCACGTCGGTGAACGCATTGAACTCAGCGACAATGTTGCCACCGTCATAGACATAACGACGGCTCGTATTGGTATGGTAAAGCCTTAGCAGCGGATCGTAGGTGAGCGTCACGCTCCCCGGCGCGGTAACCATCAGGTTCTCGCTGCTGTAGGTATAGCTGCTCGACCCTGAAGTCGTCAGATTCCCTTTCGCATCATAGCCCAGGGTGGTCGTTCCGGCGACGGTGTGCTGGTTCAGCCCGTTATTGGTGTAGCCGCGCGTCACGTCATGGTCATCGGTCCACGTATAGGCATTGTTCGACCGTTCGATCCCCGCAATTTGACTCGCAGGGTTGTAGCTGAACTCAGTCGTCACATCTGACCCGGTCAATGCCAGGTCATGCGACAGCACCGACAGCCGCGACACGTTGTCCGGGGTGTACGTGGTGTTAGTCCCATTCCCGCGCGCGATCTGTGTGCGGCGACCCAGATTGTCGTAGCTGTAGGTCACGAGTACGCCGGCGCCCGAGGTCGCGCCATTCTCCCGGATCTTCGTCATCTCGCCGGTAACGAGATAATCGTAATCGACATAGAAGCTGTCCGGCCAGGTCATCCGCGTGCGCCGACCGGCGGCGTCATAGGCGTAGTTGATTGTGCCCAGCGGGCCGCCTTGACTGGTGTTCCGCGACAGGGCGTCATAACCGAAGGTCAGCGCATGGCCCGACTGGCTGGCACCGGTCATGCGCGACAACACGTCATAGGTGTAGGCGACGTCGGGCTCGCTGCCTGGAAGATCCTTGGCCGTCAGCCGGTTCAGGTTGTCATAGTCATATTCGATCTTCTGGCTGCTGTCCGCCGCATAGCCGCGCAGGCGACGCTCGACGACGTTCGAAGCCTGATCGTAGATCAACTGCTCATAGTCTGTGGTCGAGCTGATGGCGGCCCCCTGCGTCGCCACAGGGTACAGGGTCTTCGAGAGCCGATCGAACCCGTCATATTCGTAGCTGGTCTTGTTGCCTTCGCCGTCGATCACGCTCGCGACCTGCCCGTTGTCGGTATAGGTCAGCGTCATCTCGTCGGACTCATCCGCCGTGCCATAGCCAACGGTGCGCTTCACACCACGACCAGCGGCGTCATAGGCGATTTTGGTGATGCGGTCCTTGCCGTAGCCGCCCTCGGTCGCGAGCGTGCATACGCCCGGCAGCGCGCTCCATGTCGATGGGTTCATGCGCTGGGCGACGCAGTCGACACGCCCCACGGCGTCGTAGCTGATTTCGGTCAGCGAATAGGCCGTACTGCCGGAGCTCAGCACCTGTTTCGTCTGGCGCCCATTAGTCCAAGTCGTGGTTGTCTTCTGCGCCGGGCTAAAGGCTGCCCATGCCGTGTTGTCGGTGCCGGAGACCGTGCCGACTTCGACATCCGTCAGACGACCCGCGACATCGTACGTATTGCGCGTCGCGCGGCGGATCATCGTTCCGCCACCGTCGGGATCGGCGCTGATGGCCCCTACCAACTGGCGTCGCGCGTCATAGCGGTAAGTGGTCGTATCCGCGCTGCCCGACAGCGGCCCGTCGACGGTCGCAACATTGCCGACAGCGTCGTAGGTCGCGGTTGTCGTCGAGACGAGGCTGTTGTCTCCGGCCTTACGTGTGACACTCGTGACGTTGCCATGCGCGTCATAAGCGATTTCGGCCTTAACTTCGTCAGCGGACGAAGAGCAGCTTGGCCCGGCGCTGGTCTGGCATTGCGACGCGCCGGTGAGCTTGTACTCACCGTTGGTGAGCGAATAGGAATATCGGGTCTCCGGCCTTGTGCCGCCTCCGACCGGCGCGGGCAGCGTGACCTTCTCGACACCACCGTGCGTGGAATTATAAACATAGTCGGTGACGTTGCCGCGTTCATCGGTCGTCGTCACCGGTTTGTTGCATGTCAGCACGTTGGTACAGCTCGACGCAAAGGTCGCCGAGGTAACGATGTCCGAAAGGCCGCTTCCCGTTTTGGCCTTGCGCGTGACGCTGGTCGTGTTGCCCCGCCCGTCATAGGCATAGGTCACATATCCGCCGGTCGTGTCGCCCTCCGGCGCGGTGATCCGGGTCAGCCGACCATAGCTGTCATAGGTGAATTCAGTCGTCTTGCCGGCCCCGTCGGTCATCTCGACAGGCTGGCCGATCGAAAGGTTGGATTCGATCACGCGTGTTTCGCTGAGCGCGTTGGTCACGGTCATGGTGGCGGTACTGCCCGTCACCGATCGCGCATAGCTCGTGGTGATGCCATTGCGGGTCGCCGATGTAACGGCGGTCGCGCTGTTGACCGAGAAGCTGGCCGTGGACTCGCCGGGCCGCTTGATGCTGGTCGAGGTCACCTGCCAGACTTGGCTGTTGGCATCGGTGATATCGACCGTTCCCGCCGAGGGATAGCTGTAGCTATGGGTGAATTGCGTTGGCGTGCTCGCGCTCTCGTTGCGAAAGTCTGCGCTGACCCGTTTCTTCCAGTCGCTCGATGGCGGAGAACTGAAGCTGACCGTATCATCGGCGTAGTTGAAGTCGATGGAGTAATTGTAGCTGTTCGCGACTTTCGATAGCCGCCACTCATACGAAATGTTCCCCATTCCGTCATCGAGCGGGTAAAGGTCCCATTGCAGCGTAGTCGAGGCGTTGTCCGGCAGGGTTATGGTCGAAGGCAGAAGGTCGCATGTGGATGGTGAGTAAATGCCGCAAAAGCCGGTAGCGCTGCCCTCAGAATCGCCGCCCGCAGGGTCTTCGAACACGATCGCGGTGCCATCCGAAGTGCGGTAGATGTAATAGTAGGGGTTGCTCTTGGTCAGCGTCGCCCCATTGCCCTTCACTGCGGCGAAAGTCGAACCGCTTGCCGGACCGGTAAAGGTGTCTTTCCTGCCATTGCCAAGCCGGATGACATAGGTCGCGGTCAGACCCGAAACCTCGCGGTGGAGGGACATTCCGTCCCACTGCGACGCCAGGCTCTGCCCAGACGAGCGCATGAGTGTGAGCGCCGCCTCGCCGCTGCCGATCGTGCCTTCGGCAAACGCCATCACGAAGTCGCCCCATACAAGGTCGACCCCATTCTCGTCGGTTGAGCGGTATTCACGCGCAGTCTGCGCATACGCAGGAGTGGCTGCGAGCAGCGCTAGAGCCGATGTGATGTAGAGCGAACGACGCAGGCTCACGCTGCGAACAGTGGCGTTCGTCATAATGAAGTCCTCAGGAGGGAAGGATTGGAGGCCACACAAGCACTGCCGCTAGTGGCAGACCAGAGTTTCGCCGACATAGTGGCACCCATCCGGCGGATCGGAGGGCGATGGTGTAGGTGTGGGGGTCGGAGACGGTGTGGGCGTCGGACTTTGCGATGGCGTGGGTGCCGGGCTTGGACTAGGCGTCGGCCCTGGCGTTGGCGTCGGGCTAGGCGTCGGGCAGGATGCAACCCCATGTGCAGCGTCCGACTTATAGACCGTGCGGTTGGTCGCGCGGTCGTAGCATAGCGTAGTTGTGCGATCCGAAGAGGGTGTACTTCCCGTCTGCGCCTTAATTAAGCGCCCGAGCGCGTCGTACGAATAAGCAATCGTCTCCGCGTTCGACGCGGTTACCCAGACGCAAGCAAGTGCCGACGCTTGCAACAATAGCGCTCGATTTCTTCGCATGGCCCCCGCTCCACCGATCAAGTCGAGGATATAAGGCAGATACCCGAAACGAAAACAATCACGAAAATTCATCCGTTTTGGACATGAAGATGAGAGCACCGGCGAAGCCATCGACGGGAGGTGGTGCGATGACCGCATAAAGTAGAAAACTTCACCGCCTCAGCCGAGAACCGTGCACTGACCGTATCGAACGAATCAGCGTTCGCTTCCCTCTCCGCCGAATACGCCGCGATGTCAGGCCGGATCTGAAACGTTGAACCGACCATGACGTGTATCGGAGTCGGAAATGAAGGCACGCTAAGTAGGCCTTCATGGCGGAGCAGTCGGCGGAATCCTACCGCACTCCGTCGAATCACGCGAATCGCGCTCCCGCGCGAGAATGGATTCTCCGAGCTTCTCGAGGGCGCGTGCATATTCGAGGAAGGCTTGGCGCGCACGCTCGCGGGTCTCCTGGTCGGCATTCGGGAAATAACGATCGAGCAGGAGATCACCGGGGCGGCGGTCAGAGATCGACATATCAGAAGCATGCCAGCGCGACCGGCGAGCTGGGAGGCGTCAGATTGCCAACGTCGCGCGCAAGTTATCGCCTCTACGAATTCCGTCCATGGGCCATCATCAAGATATGGACGGCAACAGCAATTCGGTCCCGATCATCTCACGTGTCCTCGCTGACGGCACACTGATCGAGACGCTCTACGACCCCGCGCAAGCAACGACCACGCTTGCGATTGCCGCCCCCGACACGGCGCCGATCATCGCATTGGATTATGTGCTGCCATCCGGACTGCGGCTAATCCCCTATGCACCGGACAACAATCTGCTCGCGCACGAGTGCGTGTTGCTGCCATCCGCGATCGGCGAGGCTGGCATCAAGGAGCGGCTGGTGGCCGATATCGCAAGCTATCTCCACCGCTATGTCGATCTCACGCCCGAGTTCGAAGCGATCGCCGCCCATTATGTGCTGCTGAGCTGGGTATATGACGCGTTCAACGAGCTTCCCTATCTGCGCTTCCAGGGCGATTTCGGGACAGGAAAGACGCGCGCGCTGCTGACGATCGGGTCGATCTGCTACAAGCCGTTCTTCGCGTCCGGGGCGTCTACCGTTTCACCGATTTTTCACATCCTCGACGCGTTTGGTGGGACGCTGGTGCTCGACGAGGCGGATTTCCGCTTCTCTGACGCTACGGCCGACATCGCCAAGATTCTCAACAACGGCAACGTCCGCGGGCTTCCGGTGCTCCGCACCATGGCGAACCGACACAAGGAACTGAACCCCCGTGCGTTCCGGGTGTTCGGCCCGAAGCTGATCGGCATGCGTGAGCGTTTCTCGGACATCGCGCTGGAAAGCCGCTTCCTAAGCGAAAAGACGGGCAACCGACCGGTGCGGTCGGACATCCCGCTACATTTGCCGGGAGCGCAGGCGGCAGAGGCGCGAGAGCTGCGCAATCGCCTCCTGGCATGGCGTTTTGCGGCTCGAAGTCAGGTCAGGATCAATCCTGCATGTCGGATCGAAGGTGCGTCATCGCGGCTCAATCAGGTCGCGATGCCACTCCTGTCGTTGGTCGATGAGCCCGGCGTTCGAAAAACGCTCGCAAACTGGCTGGCGGCGGATGCGCGGGCTGGCATTGCACGCGATGCGCCCCAAAGCGAGAGAGCGGTGGTGAGCGCGATGCGCGACGCATTCGCTTGCCTGTCAGTCCCGTACGTCACGATTGACGATATCGCGCGCCGGACGAATGCAGCGTCGGCAGACTATCAGCTTCCGCTCAGCAATAAGTCGGTTGGTGCGATCGTGCGTCGGCTAGGGGTAGCGACGACCAAGACGCGCGGCGTGTACGTGATAGACCAGGATGCGCGGGAACGCGTCGATGCGCTGGTCGAACGCTTCGCACTGTCCCCACTGTCCACACCCGACGCCGACGGAAATGCCCACAGCATTGGCAATCTACAGCCTGCCACGAGCGAGCCGTCTCTGGAATGATAGGGGGAGGGCCGAGAGCCAACTCTAACCAAACTCACACATGCACAACAAAATCGCATCACTTAGAAAGGCATGGGCGTTGTCACAGGCTGAGCTCGGCCATTTGATCGGACGATCCCGCACCGGTGTCGGCCATATGGAGATGGGGGCACGGTATTATTCCCTTGATGTCGCCCTCCGCCTCAGCGCGCTGTTCGATACCGACATTGCCGACATTTTTCCCGATCATGCGCGGACCGGCATTGATGCGCTTGCGGCGCGTCTGGCCCCGTTAAGTGTCGCGCTGGAGGGGCGCGAGGGACTTTCCGCCGAGAGAAAGCGCGAGCTTCTCGCCAGCTTTAGCAGCCGGTTTGCGGTAGCCGACGCAAGCATATGAGCGCGCCACCGCGACCGGGCTTCGTCCTTGGTCTTCACCCGACCTCGGCCGGGATGGGGTGGGTGGTGTTCACCGGTCCGTTTTCGCCGCACGACTGGGGCGTCCGCTCGACACACTGCCACGATAAGAATCGGAAATGCATCGAGCAGGTTCGCAAGCTGATCGCTCGCTATCAACCCGAGGTAATCGTGCTGGAGTCCTTCGAGCGACGAACATCCGCGCGCAAAGGCCGCATTGAGCGGCTGGGCCGGCTGATCGTCTCGCTGGCGGCAAGCGAAAATGTCGATGTCGCCATTTTCACGCTCGGGCAGGTGAAGGCGCATTTCGCGAGCGTTGGTGCCGCCACGCGCCAAGAGGTCGCTGAAGCGGTCGCGCGGCATCTGCCTGCCCTGTCGCACCGGCTTCCCCGCCCGCGTCGCGCATGGAACAGCGAGCATCCGCGCATGGCGCTATTCAGCGCTGCGGCACTCGTGCTTGTCCACTATCAGGCGCGGGCGGTAGACGTTCTCGATGAGCTGGGGCGTGGCGTGGCTGACCTGTCGCGATAACCCCTCACCTCAACTGCAATTGCGAAATCGGCTGCTGGAGGCATCTTACCGCAACGCTTGGGCCTTCCTGCTGAGCGCGCGATCTATGGTACGTCGATTTGGCGCACACCCCCGATCGTAAGCCACTCATCAGCTAGCACGCCCGACAGGGGCTCGCTCGGAACCCGCCAGTTCGCGCCGAAGCTCGGTTCTGCCTGGAACAGGAAGCGTTCTCCAAACGGTCCCGCATCCTGAGCGCGGATGTAATCGATGATATTGGCCGCGTGCGTACGGTTCGTGGTGACGGTGAGCACAGTCAGGTTCGGCATCCCCCAGTGTGCTCGGTACGCGCGCGTCCGCAAGACTTGCAGGTATGCGGCGATCTTTCGACCAAACGAGGTTTGACCAGAAATCGACCGCTCGATGCTTTCGGTGTTGCGATCGATCTCGACCACGAAGAATCGGTAGCCCGATCCGGGATATTCGAGGCCGAACAGATCGTCAGGAATAAGCGCGCGATTTCCCGGCAGCGGAAGCGCAAGCTGGACGCCGGCCCGTGCGAGTATTTCGCCACGACTGATATAGCGTAGGTCGAGTGCGCGCGCGGCAATCTCGAACGACGCGCCCACGCACGCCTGCATGAGCTGGTGGACGAACGGAGCCGCCCGGCCTTCCTTCTGTCGGATCAGCGTCCCGCGCTCGGCAAGCGCGATCTTAGCTCTCGGCGCGAGGTCGTACACGAGGTGCTGGTACCGGGCGTGGAAGGAGGCGAACTGTTGCTGTGGGCGTGTGAGATAGGGGCCGTGCGCGTCGCCATTGTAGAAATGGGTCAACCGGAATTTGAGGTTGGCGAGGTTGCCGCGTTCGTGCCGGGTCAGTTCATGAAGGTAGTGGGTCGGCAGCGGGCCGTGCCGATCGATTGCCTGGAACAGGAGGTAGTCGGCATCCGTGAGCATCAAGCGGCGCATGCCCGGCTGCGGGTCTACGTAGCGAAGCCGACGATTTAGGGCGTCGTGGGGCATGCAAGGGTGCGTAGCGCGCCCCAAATGCTCTGTAACCGGTCGCCATGGGCGCGCCTGCAATGCCATGGCGCGGCACGAGCAAGCCTGCACAGTCGGGATTTTTTACCCGCACGACATCGGATCCTCTGTGGGCAACGTCGGGCAGAGGCTCCGGCGACGTGCGTGCCACGCGTCGGCTGTCGCGGCGTTTGCCGGGCGAGCGCCTGACGCTGCGAGCGCCTGCCCACGCGCGTGGATTCGCTCTTGGATAGCGCGCCCGGCCTCCATTTCGCGCTCAAGACGGGCCATCATTTCGGGGGCGAGTCCACCCGTTGCGGTCTCGCGGACAATCCACTGCAATGTCTGGCTGTATGACCAGCTGCTGGTTATGAATTCTTCGGCGAGCGCTTTGTCGGCGGGATCGTCGCTCGCGATCACATAGTCGATCCATGCCTGCGGCGTGCTTTCATCAGGATCATGCATGTTGGCAACCCGGCACGGCACGATAATCGTGGAGCTGCAGCATATCGCGGTGGCCTGCGCGACGCGAGCGCACCCTTCAGTTGTCCTCGCTGGCGATTGACCGGAATGCATCTGCGAGCGGTCGCGGGCATAGCTCTGGGTAGTTCGTGAGCACGCGATGTACGATCTCGCGAACCAACGTGCCTCGGTTGCGCTGGAACTGCCTGAGGTACGGGAATGTATCTGCCAGGCGCTGTTCGAGATCATGTCCAGGCATTTGTGCAAATGCGCGCGACACTACGACCGACGATCCGTCGAGATAGCTGTTGACCCGAGTGCCGGGGAAGGCCGAACCGTCGAGAGAAACCGAGCCTTCGACTTGCTCAGCGAGGACCTGCATATGGTCTTTAACATGAAGAAAACTGAACGGTGTGGCGAGCACATTCGGTGCATCGAGCACTAGAAGCGCGCCGATCAGGAACGGGTCTAGCAGCAGGTTTTCGAGCGTGTAGTGGGTGCCGGCAGCAAGGACCCTGACCGCGCCGTCTGGGCTTCTGTGCCCATCCCAATCAATTAGCCCGAAAACCTGTCGGTTCCCCGAACTTCGGAGCTGTCGCACGACCTTGAGCACTGTCGCGGCGCCGGCGTTTTGCTCGCCATTGGCTTTTGTGCGAAATCCCGTGGAGATAAAGCTGAGGCTGCGCTCGAGCGAGAGTTGCGCCTTTCCGAGAGTTGCGATCTCGTTGAAGGTAGCTGCGTCCGTGTCGCTCTCCACGAACACCTGACGCTGACCAGTATAGTCGATCGCGAGTGTCGGCAGACCCACAGTGAGGCGGTTCAACGCTTCTTGCTTGGAGATCGGCGTTGGCCGCGAGTGTCCGCGAACTAGCTCGAAGATACTGCCCTCCGGTGCCAATGCGACGGTGACGGGAGAGTGTGTCGCCAAGATGCATTTGCTGCCTCGCTTCCCCACAAAATCGCTGAGGAGCGTTTCCATCCAGCGGTTGAGCATCTGAGGGTGGAGCGCCGCATCGACTTCGTCGAGGAGCAACAGATCGGGAACGTCGATTCGGGCGCGAACCGGGTCGATCTCCAATGCGGAAAGCGCAAATTGGAGCAGTACGCGCTCACCTGCGGAGAGGTCTCCGGGTCCGATCTCAATCTTGGCCCGATCATCTATGAAACGAAGCGCGTACGGTTCCGGTCGAACGCGATGCGCCGGGGGCTTCGTTCGATATGGGAGGCTAACGTCTGCTAGGAGTTCGTCGATAATCAGCCAGGGCGCGCGGCCAAATCTTTCTTCGAATTCGGCCTGGGCCCGATTGGGATCACTATTCAGGTTTGCCAGATAATTCGCCGCTTGGAGATCGCGATATCGCGCGATGTGGTCGGCTATCGCGGGCGCGAACGCGTCGATCCGTCCCCAAGCTCCTATCACCGCAAGCACTTCGGGCGTCAGAGACGTGGGTCGGCGACCCGAGCGGCGCAGGAATTCCCGCACCGTTGTGAGATGTTGCTCGATGCTGCGCGAAGGTAGTTTTGCGGGACGCAGCACGGCTGCAATGGCAGCGTCCGCCTCTTGGAAGGCAGATTCGATTTGCGCGTACGCGCCACTGTCCCGCTCAATCTGCAGCAGCTCGGCAAGGCCCTCGGGACCTAAGTGCCAGAATTCAAGCTGTTCCTTCGGCAGAGGCGCAATTCCTAGCTCGTCAATCAAGCTCAATGCTTTCTTATCGAGGTGCGCGGCCGCACGAAGGTCATTGTAAAACTGACGCGCTTGCTGAACGCCCATGCCGTGGTCAGGGATTGCCTTGTCGGTCGACAGCTCATTGAGCGCTAGGCCTGCCATGTCGATCCGCTTGGATGTGTAGCGGCGCGCCTGGGTGCCGTAGCTTTCAACGACACGTCCGCTGGGAAATGTAACTTCCTTCCACGGGACCCCGGCAAATACTGCGCCTGATTCGATTGCCCGCAAGAACTGAGATTTGCCCGAGCCGTTGGGCCCGATGAGCAGCACGAAGTCTGGCAGATCGATCGGTTCGAACTCGCCGATCGGACCAAACTTCCTTTCCCACTTTAGCCTCACCTTTGTCCCCAGACGCCGTCCGTTGTTTGGGCGAAGCTACACGCGCAATGACCTTTTGCGAATAGGATCGTGGTCTCAGCAATTTGCGCGCCTCCACAGGATCACCATTCTGTGGATATGTCCTCGTCCGGCGGCTCGGGCGGAGTTTCGACCACCATGCTAACGGCGACATCATCCTTCTCTGCGGGGGTGATCGCAACCCGCGACCGGTTGCGTGCGATCATCTCATCATACTCGTGCGGGTCGAGTTGCGCGAGCTCGGTAACCGGCGAAATGGGAATAGACACCGCATGCGGCGTCGATCCCTTGATATGCGCGGCAAATTGAAGACGCGGCTGGTCGAGGATGAAGTCCGGCGTCGTGCGCATTTCGCTCGCCATGGCGCGTGCGTCGGACGCTGACAGACCCGACGCGAATTTGATAGCGGTGTTGGCGTTGAGCGAGGCCCGCAGGCTTCCGCTCGCCTGGTCCAGATACTGATGCGCGAACAGGCAGCCGCATCGGTATTTGCGCGCTTCGGTCAGGAAATCGTCGATATTGCTGTCGAAATATGAGGCGGCCTCGTCGACGATCAGGAAGGTCGGTTTACGCGCGTGTGCCGGGATCGCGGAGCGCTCCAGCACCGCCTGGAGCGTAAGCGAGATAAACAGCTTGCCGAAGCTCGCGCTACTCCCTTTGAGGAAGTCCTTGGCGGTGTCGACGAGGATGATCGAGCCCTGATTGAGTTCAGCAAACAGGTCGAGTTTGGTTTCAGGACTGGTGAACAGCCGCGCCATCGTCGGATTCTCGATGATCGCCTGAAGCCGGTAGCGGATTTGCTCCTTCGTCTGTTTGAATGTCGGCCCCATGAAGTCGTTGACGAAGAAGTCGCGCGGGATCGGCGGCAGACGCTCAATCGCCGCGCCATAGGGCACGGGATCTGACATGAGCTGGAGCATGTCGAGAATGGTGGCGTTGCGCCCGAGCGCTTCGGGCAGCGTCAGCATGAGGCGGGCCACATAGCGGAAGAACACGCCCTGCTTGGCCGTGAGGTCAGCGCCTAAGAGGCCGGTGAACAGATAGTCGAAGGTCTGGATGACGCCTGCGGTCACCTGCTCGCGCGTCACTTCGTCATACCCTTGGAGGCGCTCCTGGTTGAGCGCGAACACGTTGAGGGCGGGCGGATAGTGGATGTCACGTGGGTCGATCACCACCAGACGGTCACCAAGCCCCAGGTCCGCGCGCATGAGCTTGCGGATGAGGTCCGAGTGCGGGTCGATGATGACCAGGGACGGCGGATCGTCGGACTGGAGGTCGTGGAGCACGAGATTTTCGATGAGGGTCGTCTTGCCCGCCCCGCTGCCCCCAACCACGTGCATATGATGGAACCGCTCCTCATGGGTGAGCTTGAGCGGCACCGGGGTCATGAAGAGGTCGTAGAAGGGGGTGTAGGCGAGATAGGTTTCGACCAGCTCGTCAAGCGGCAGCGTGCTCTCATTGGCAAACCGGAAGGGCTTGCGCTCCTCGCGTTCCGGATCGCGTCCGCTGGCTCGACAGATGTTGATATAGAGCTGACGGGTGAGGTCACGGAACAGCCCCGTATCGCGATATTCGTCCTGTGCGAACGTGCCGAAGATGCGGTGGATCGTGTCGCGGGGGTCGGGCAGGGCATACACGAGCGGCACCGTGAACGGCGTGGGTGCCGCAAGGTCTGGCAGCAGCGAGACGATCCCGGAGATGACATTCTCGATCGCTTCGCCGAGCATCGCCAGGATCGTGATCTGGTTGGCGAAGAAATGCTCCTTGGCGTAGAGGAGATTGCGGTACTCGACAAATGCCTGAAGCGACATGCGCCCGAAGTCGGGCTCGGGCAGGGTCCATATCTGCTCCTCGGCCTCAAAGAGGTAATCGGCGACACAGTAGAAGGCGAAGCGGATATCGTCGGGCAGCTCAAGCGCGGCGTCGATCGCCTGCATGGTGAGCATCGACTTGCTCACCCCAAACATCGCCTGATGACTTGCGACGCGCTCATAGAGCGCGCGGGTCTCGCGCAGTTCCCGATCATGCTCGCTCCCAAACCGGCGGGTCAGCGGAACATATGCCGAGGGCTTGGGTGGCCGCATCAGTATGCGCAGGCGCGGACAGCGATCAGGAGCACGACGAACGCGGCGCTGATGAGCGCGAAAGTGAGGTGCTTCTCCTCAACGCCAGCCGGCAACTCGATGCCGAATGCCTGGAGCGGCGGGCGGTATTCAGGCTCGGTGGTCGCTTCCTCCGATGACTCGTCTTGGCTTGGCGCGGGCAAGGCTGGCGCGGACTCATAGGCTGGTGCCGGCGCCGGTACGACCGTCATGGGCGCGGGCGTCACTGTCTGGGCGACGATCGCCGGCTGATCTCCGTCAAAGTCGATAAGCACCTCGCGCCCATCGAAGGTTGCGGCGGTGTCGAGATAGGCTTTCACATTCTTGCAGGCGTCGATGAGCGTTTCTTCGGCGTCGAGCAGTTCCTCCATGCTCTTGCACTCGACATGGTGGCCGCGCTCCAGGCTCGCGATGGTGATATTGAGGTTCATCCGAGCGAGCGCCAAATATGCGATGGATTTGAGATTGCCGCCGGCCGTCCCCTGCGCAAGGTGCTGCTCTCCACGCGCTAGATGTCGTTTCGATGCTTCGCTGTTGTAGATGACCTCGTTGTAGAGCTTGTACCGCTGGATGTTCGCTTGCTCGGGCGGCGAATATTCTGCGCGAACGTCGATCGCGAAGATCACCTTGGACGAGATGACGCCGGACTCGCGCTGTGAGCGCCTGATCTTGAGCTGCATATAGTCCTCCCCCGAAGACTGGGAGAGTTGAAGCTAGGTGATGCCAGGAGTCAACTACTCCGATGGCTCACGAAAGACTCCATATTGGTGGTAAGTCGGAGCGCGCTGTGGACACGAGACTGTTGAATTACTGAGATTTTCTGCCCCGAACGTCCTCTACACGGTATCCTGCTCTGTATGCTGGACCTGTATGCAGGAGTTAGCGCGGGGGCACCGAGGCTCCGGCATAAGGATCATAAGGCTGCGGGCTTGGAGCAGGCGGCGGGAGGGGAGGGGCCGCTGGTGGCGGCGCAGCAGCGATCAGCGCGGGATCGGAGTCTCCCATTCCAAGTAACCCAGCGGCAATCAGTGGAGCTCCAAACACCACAAAACATCCAGCGATCACGAGGAGCGCACGCCGCACGTCGATCCGACCGCTGAGCATGCCAAAACCGATAAAGGCAACCGCGATGACCGCGACCGCTGTCGCGAGTGTGCCCAGCAGAGTGCCCTGGACCCATTGCGCAGCATCGATCAGCGCACTTCCCCCAAGCGGCGTAGATAGCGCGTCCGCCACGGCTCAGGCCTGCTGGTCGAGCATGGCGGCAGTCGCGACCTGCGACACGTAGCGCCGACCACCTGCACGGCTGAGTTGAACGTAGAGATCGATGGTTGAGCGCACGTAATGGTGCACGTCGGCGCGGCTCAACTGGGTTCCGCCCTGGAGGGCGAGCAAGGTGATCTGCTCGATCGCTCCTTTCGGGCTGTCGGCATGGACCGTGGTCATCGAGCCCGGGTGCCCCGTGTTGACCGCGCGCAGGAACGCCAGTGCTTCATCGCCGCGAAGCTCGCCAAGGATGATGCGGTCGGGACGCATGCGCAGCGATGCCGCGACCAGATCGTTGGCGGTCACGCGCGCCTCGCCAAGTTCGCTGCGTGCAGCGAGCAAGCCCAGCGCGTTGGCGTGCTGGAGCTGAAGCTCGGGGGTGTCCTCGATGAAGATCAGTCGCTCGTCCGCGGGGATTTCGGCGATGAGCGCGTTGAGGAACGTGGTCTTGCCGGTCGAGGTGCCCCCGGCAACGAGGATGTTCTTGCGCGCAAGCACGGCTGTCGTAAGCGCGCGCTCGAGGTCGCCATCAGACAGCGCGTCGGCAATCGCTGCGTCGGCGGTTGCGGTGCCGGTGTCGCCGACCCGCGCGTCGGCAAACGCACCCGCGCTGGTATAGTCGGCGAGCTTGAGGTTGGGGGCGACGTGCTTGCGTATTGCGAGCGCGACCCCGCCGCGCGTGGCCGGTGGCCCGACGACCTGCACCCGCGCGCCATCCGGCAGAGTCGCCGACAGGAGCGGGTGTTCGCGGCTGATGCCCTGATGGGCGAGCGCGGCGATCTGGCGCGACAGGCGGACCAGTGTCTCTTCGTCGAGTTCGGCACTCTCGATCCGCTCGATCGCGCCGCCGGTGCTTTCGGTCCAGATTTCATGCGGGCGATTGACATAAACGTCGGTGACGTCGGGCCGCGCCAGCACCCCGGCAAAGGGCGCGAGGAACGCGCGCAGATAGACCTGGCGGCGCAGCGGCTTGCTCATCGGACTGTGGCCGCCCCGGTGAAATCGAGATCGCGCGCGACGAAAACGCTGACGCTGGTGCCCGGCTTGACGGTCAGTGTCGGAGTGATCTGCTGTGGCTGGACCGCCTGCGCGGTCACATTCGCGCCGGGCAAAGCATAGATGGTCGGGGCGCCGGCTTCGCGCGAAGCGATATTGACGCCGATATCGAGTGCCGACTGGAGGATCGCGCCGCCGAACCGCTCGAAGAAGTGGGTATTGACGCGCGCGCGCACGCCGGTGCGACCGACCGTATCGGCAGACGGCGACCCGATCGCAATCGTCACGCCATCGGGCCGCACGAGGCGGGTCCAGTTGATCAGCGCGCGCTTCTGCCCAGCGGAGGTCTGCGCGTCATATTCGCCGATCAGGCGGCTGCCGCGTGGGATCAGCACGCGTGAATTGTCAAACCCGCGCACATCGCGCGACACGATTGCCCGCGCGAAGCCCGCCCGGGTTGAGTCGAGCCCGGATTCGAGCACGGCCTGGATGAGCGTGCCCTGGACGATCGTTGTCGATCGGTTGGCGAGCACGCTGGATCGGGCGCGGCTGGTGTCGCGCGGCTGCGTCTGGCCCTTCGTTGCTTCCTGATCGTCCCCTCGACCGGCGTCCGCACGCTCGGTTCGGGCAGGGGCACCCTGATCGATCACCAGCACCGCCGCCGTGTCGGAGCGTACCGGTTCCGGTCGCGATGCGGACTGGCTTTGCGGCTGCGGCACATAGACGATCTGCGGTTCGGGCGCTGGTGCCGGCCGTGGGGCGGGAGCAGGCGGCGGGGCCGGCGCGGAGATCACCGTTGCGATTGCAGGCGGGAGCGGTGGGGCAGGCTGTGCGACTTGAGCGGTCGGTATCGGCAGCGGTGGAGGCGCGGCGAACGCGGAAGGTTCGGCGGTTCTTGCGGTTACGGCCGGAGCCGAGAGCGTACGGCGTCGTGTTTCCAGAACGACGAACAGGATCAGCCCGACGGCAACCACGGCGGCGATGAACATCCAGGTCGGTACCTGACGCGTCGCGGTGCCGACATTTGGACGCACGTCCCTGATGGCTGGAACGGCTTCCATGGGTTCCGAGCCGCTCATGGATTGACCTTCCGTACGATCCGCGTCGCGCGGGCGGAGCGTCGGTCGATCCGGAACACCAGTTGCTTCGCGACGCCGTCGATGACGTAGAGTCCGTCCTGCACGACACCGTTCACCAGCGCCTCGCGGCCCTGATCGTTGATCGCATAGACCGCCGGCATCGCTACGTTCGCGGGCCATTCGATATAGGTTTTGGTGCCGTCGTCGCTGAGAGCCGAGGGACGCAGTTTGCGATCCCCGGTGATGCGGTAGAGGGTCTCGACTTTGGCTGCGGTCGCCTTGGCTTCAGCGCCTGCTCCGGGAGCGGTCGGATAGGAGAACCGCACGCTGAATGCCATCATCGGGGATGGGCCGGGCAGCGGCTGGAGGTCGAACGCATAGGTGCGGACATCGGTGACGACCGTCATATTGGTCGAGACGCCAGCCTCGATCGGCTTGATGAACAGATGATCGCCACGTTTGGTGGTCGATACCATCCATGCGCCGCTGTCGCCGACTCCGACGCTCTCGATCCGTTCGTCGGGTGCGAATTCGAGGCTGAGCTGATAGCCCGGCGCGACCTCGAGCGTGACGACCCGATCGGTCCGGTACTCGACGATCTGGAGACGGGGGTCGGCGCCTGCAGGTTGTGGGCGATATTGCGCGGCTGCGGGCGATGTGATCCCCAGCGCGAGTGCTACGAGCAGGGCGACGCGCTTCACGGCTGCGCTCCGGTAAAGGGCGTAGCGCTGGCTGCCGGTGCCGGTGCCGGTGCCGGTGCCGGTGCGACCGGGCGCGGCAGCGCCTCGGCATCGCGCCTATAGCGTGTCACCTGGAAGCCGAGCGGGTTGATATAGCGGTCCTCGACCCGCATCGGCTCGCCCGAATAGCGGTAGCGGATCACCGCGACCCAGGAACCGATTGGACGCGCCTGCCCGCCTTGGTCGGTGCGACGGGTTTCGAAGCGGACCATGGCTGCGTCGGGGCCGATCGGTGACACGCTCTTGACCTCGGTTTCGATGACCGTCGAGCGCGGATAGCGGTTGAGCGGCGCGTCGGGAAAGGACGGCTGCATGGACGCCATATAGCGACTGCGCGCGCTGTCGGCCGACCAGAGTGCGACCTTGCGATAGTTGGACTGCAGTGCATTGATGTCGAAGCTCTCGCGGGCAATCACATATTGGACGAGAAACGACTGGGTCAGCGCCCTGTCCGGCGTGATCTCTGCAGCCTGCAATGGCTTGAGCGCCTGCACTGCACCGGTCTGCTTGTCGACCATCAGCGTATAGGGCTCGACCGTTTTGAGCGGGGTGAGCACCATGAGGGCGATCGCCTCGCACATCGCGACCACCGCGAGCACCGCGGCGACGATCCATGCGGTACGCCGTGAGCTACGCAGCGCCGCATTCTGGTCCTGAGCCCAGCTGGTTGCCGCCTTGAAATAGGCGGGGCTTGCCGTGGGATGGTCGGGCTTCATCGTTGGTCTCTCCGTCCGGCGCTTGCCGAAACGCGGCTGGTGGCGCGGCGCCGGAACGTGTGTCCGAGCGGGGTTGGCGGGGGCGTGGCGGTATCACGGGTCGCCGCTTCGATCGGCACGCGGCTCGCACCTGCAATGGCCGCGGCAGGAGCCTGCTCCTCGCGACGTTGGGAGGTGGCCACCGCATCGGAGATCGCGATGGCGCGCGAGCGGGCGACGACAGGCTCGCTCGTGCTTTCGGCGTCGGGACGGGCTTCGCCGGTGGTCTTTGGGGCGGCACCCGCGCGGCTCGCGGTCCAGGTCAGGATCGTGCCCAGCCGGAGCCCCATCGCTACCCGCGCCAGCGCGAAGAGCATCGCCCCGAGAACAGCTGCGAAGGTGGCGGTCGTGACGAGCAGCTCGACCGGCGCATTAGGCACTGAAATCCGCGCCGCCCGCGCGGCGAGGATGTTAGAAAGCCAGGTTTCGAGGATGGCGAGCTCGATGCCGAGCACGATCGCGACCCCGAGCGCACCGAGTGCTGCGCCGAGGAGTGCGCGGAGCCACCCCTCAAACAGCCCCCGTGTCCCCTCGAACAACAGGAATGCGACAAAGAACGGCGCGAGCGCGAGCAGCAATCCGGCAAGGATGCGGACGGAGGCGAACGCCCCGACAATCCCCGCAAGGTAGAAGATACGCGCCAGCGCTAGCGCATCGAACCCGGGAAGCACCGGAGGCGTGCGCTGCGCGGCCTGCTCAGTGGTCTGTGGGAAGCCTGCGCCGTTGACCGCGAGCGACATCAGCATGCGGTCGGTGTTCTCCAGCCGCGCGACCATACCGCCCTGCGCACCCGGTAGCCCCGCCGGGCCACCGATGGATGCGGTGAGTTCGGCGGGACCCTTGAACACGCTGTTGTAGACCAGCGTCTGATAGGGCGGCCAGCTGGTCGCGAGCATCAGCACGATGCCGATCTTGACCAACGCCATCACGCCCTCTCGGACGCTGGGTACATGCCCCAGCATCATGCGATAGCCGAACAGCGCGACGAATATGGTCAGCAGTACGGCGAGAATGATCGAGAAGGTCGAACCGGGTGCAGCGAGCGCCTGATAGCCTGCGGCCCCCAATTGTTGCGCCTGACAGTCCACGAACGCAAGGATCGCGCTCACATAACCGCCATCGATCGGGACCGGGGGACAGATCATGCCAGCTCCAGCAGCTTGGGCATCCAGTCTGCCGGATCGTCCCCTGTGGTGATGCGCAGTTCGTCGAGCAGCCGCACGGTGCGCTCACGCCCCGACAGGATCGTCAGCAGATCGCGCTCACCGGTCAGGTTGAGCCGCGCGACGACGCTGTGATTGCCATGCTTGATCAGGAAGCAATGCGCATTGTCGGGCAGGTTGCGGACCAGTTCGAACTCGTGTTCGCTGAGCCCAAAGCCGTCGATATAATCGACCGCGCGCGCTTTTGGGTTGGCCATGAAGATCTGGGTCGCGGCCTGTTCGATAATCGCGCTGGCAATACGGCTTTCGAGTGCGTCCTGTGCGCTCTGGGTCGCGAAACCGACGATGCCGTTGCGCTTGCGAATGGTCTTTTCCCAATCCTTGATCCGGCGCACGAACACCTCGTCGTCGAGCGCCTTCCAGCCCTCGTCCACCACGATGATCGCCGGACTCCCGTCGAGCCGCTCTTCCACGCGATGGAACAGGTACATCATCGCCGGCGAGCGCAGCGCCGGATCGTCAAGAATCTGGGTCATATCGAACCCGGCGGTGTCGATCGCGAGGTCGGTCAGGTCCTCCTCATTGTCGAACAGCCAGGCGCGCTCACCCTCGCCCCACCAAGGCCGCAGCCGCGACCAGAGATCCGCCGAATGTGGCCGATGTCCACCCCGGAACAGCTCGACCAGATAGGCAAGCCGGCGATCCTCGGCGGGCTGGCGGTAGTTGGTGTCGACCGCATCCTTGATCAGCGCGAGTTCATCGGTGTCCGCGCCGCCCGCCAGCACCGTGATCCAGTCGATCAGGAACTGGCGATTGGCGGGCGTATCCTCAAGCAGCAGCGGGTTGAGCCCCGACGGCGTGCCGGGGCGCAGCACGTCATAACGCCCGCCAATCGCGCGGATAAACAGTTCCGCACCGCGATCCTTGTCAAAGAAGATGATGCGGGGCTGGAACTTGCGCGCCTGGGCCAGCAGAAAGTTGAGCACCACCGTCTTGCCCGATCCCGATGGACCGATCACGGTGAAGTTGCCGAGATCGGCCTGGTGGAAGTTGAAGAAATAGGGGCCTGCGGCGGTGGTCTCGAGCAGCGAGACCGCTTCGCCCCAGTGATTGCCGCGCGCCTGGCCGAGGGGGAAATTGTGACTGCTCGCCAGTCCCGCGAAATTGCGCGTCGAAACGAGCCCGCGCCGTGCGATATATTTGAAGTTTCCGGGGAACTGCGCCCAGAAGGCGGGTTCCAGCGCTAGGTTCTCGCGCACGGCAACCGCGCCAAGATCGGCAAGAGCCGCTTGCACCTCGGCAACACCGGCATCGACTTCCGCCGGGGTCGCGCCGCGCACCGCAATCGTCAAGTGATGCTCGCCGAACCCCGCCCGACCTGCGGCAACATCGTCCTTGGCGCTGGACAGTTCGGCGCGCAGGCTCAACGCCTCGTCTTCGGCCGATCGCATCCGGCGCAAAGCCAGATTCATCCGCGAGAGGGCCGCCTGTCGGTCGACGAAGCCGAAGCTTTGCGAGATGGTGATCTCATAGGGCAGGCGCAGCAGATCGTCGAACATGCCCGAGCCGGTGTGTCCCGGATAATCCTTGAGCGACACCAGTCCAAGATAGCTGGTCGGGTGGGCACCTTCCGCCCCAAGCTCGACCAGTTCCTGTCCGAAGCTGATCCGGCGCCAGGGCAGATAATGGCCGATATCCGCCTCGGGCAGGAACATCGGGCGCATGTCGCCATTGAACAGATTGGCGAGGAACTCGATTGGCTCCGAGCAATCGCCATGCTTGGTCGCGTAGGTCGTGAGCAGGCGCGGCTCATAGCTGCCGAGTGCGGCCATCAACGCTTCGCGTCCGGCATCCAGTTCGCGCAGCTCATAGGCTTCCGAGGCTGCCTGATCGAGCCCAGCGCTGCCGGGCCAGCTGCGCAGCCGGTCGAGAACGCCGATCCTCCCCGGCATAGGCCGCCGGATCAGCGTCAGGAACAGGTCGTTGACATAAAGCTGTTTGGTCGCGAGCCGGGCCCGCCACCGCTCGTCGAGCTGCTGCGAGAAGCTGTCCGGAAACTGCGATGCGAGATCCGCATCGACGCGGCGGCGAACGACATGGTGGTAGAGCGCGAACCGCGAGGTGCCGACCGCCTGCAGCATCGCGTCGCGCAGCCGCTTGCGATAGTCGAGCTCGTCGGTGTCGGCAGTCTCGAAATGCAGGCCGCGCAGATGGATTACCTGCATCAGCAATCCATCGCGCGTACGCAACGTATGCGCGTTGACCTGCGCGGCGTAGGGCAGATGCTCGCCCGCCGGCTTTTCGCGGGCGATGACCTTGGGGTCGCCGGTTAGGGGCGGTAGGAATTGCATCGCCAGATCGCATGATTGCGGACGCGCGGGCAGCGCCCGACACGGGTCAGCCAAAGATCGAAGAAGCGCGGTTCGCGCAGGCAGGCGAGCACGCCCACCGCATGGACGATCAGGGCGAGCAGGATCACCCAGGCCGAGCGGAAGACGAGGAACAGCTCGGTCGAGAGCACCGCATTGGCGACAAACCAAGTATAGGTGACGCCCGCAAACATCTGCGGACGCGTCAAAGCTACGAACACCGTATCGCGTTCAAGCCCTTGCACGGGTCAGCTGCCGAGCGATGCGGTCGACTGGATGCCCGCTACGATGCTCGCCGCGCCGAACAGGATGAAGCAGCCGAGGATGACCGTCGCGCCGTAGCGCCAGTTGATACGACCGGTTAGCATCATCAATCCGACGACGGCGATAGCGATGACGGCGACCACGGTCGCGACCGTGCCGAGCAGAGTGCCTTGAAGCCACTGGACCGCCGATACCAAGACGTCGGAACCGGCCGGGTCGCCAAGTGCGTCCTGCGCCGCTGCTGCCGATGCCGAGAATACCGCAGCGCCCAGCGCAAGGCTGGTCGTCAAAGCCCGAATTACTGTCACAAATGCCCCCCATACCCGAATCGGGTTGACCCCCGATCCTGTCGCCTTGGGCGAGGTTTGCCAACTGCAAAACGGGCCCTCTAGCAGCCTTCAATAGATATTTCGACTTGGGCCAGTTTTCCCGATTGTGTCCGTTTCGGGTATGTGCGTAATTCGCTCGAACTGATTCATGGGGCGGGGGCCATGCGAAGAAATCGTGCAGTGTTGTTTCAGGGCTGCGCGCTAGCTGCTCTCTTCGGAGTGGCTGCGAACGCCGAGACAGTTACATATAAATATGATGCTCTTGGGCGCCTGGTGAAGGCGCAAACGACCGGCGGAGTCGACAATAACCGTGCTAACTCGCTCTGCTACGACCGCGCAGGCAATCGAGTGAAGTACAAATCGGACCCGGGTGGCACTCTGGCCGCATGTCCGAGCCTCGCTCCCACGCCCACGCCGTCACCTACGCCCACGCCTACTCCGGTGCCGACGCCGTCGCCTACTCCCACGCCCACACCAACGCCGAGTCCCACGCCGACCCCGACAGATCCTCCCGAGGGGTGTCACTACGAAGGCGAAGTGCTGGTTTGCGCTTAGTGCGGCAACCTTCTTGAAGCGGCTCGCCGCGATCCAAGATCTACCTAATCCGAAAGGCGCCGGGATGCCTAATTTCAGCCGCACCATTTCTTCATTATTGGCTGCATTTCTCTTCATGCCCGCCGTCGGGGTTGCGCAAGAGCCGACCTATGTGACGGCACCACCGGCTGAGCAATATACGGTGTCTCCGGGCGGCGTAGACATGCGAACCGGCAAGTACGCCTATCGCAAGATGGATCTGTCGGCTGGACCCGACGGCGCGGGCATCAAGTTTGAGCGAATGGAGGACCCGGCAATTCCAGGCCACATGGCGCCGTTTGCAAACATGAGCCACAACTGGGATGTCATGCTGACCGTACGGCGCCGCAATCTGGTGACGCACGCCATCGTGGATGCCGGTCATTCTGATTATCAGGTCTATGTGACCCTCGGTGGGCGGACGCAGACCTTCCGTTCTCTGGCGGCGACCTGGCCGTTCGAACAGACGTCTCAGACCGGGTTTGCTACTTTGGCGCACACGGGCGCGCGCGACTCAGGCAACGAAATTTATACCTACACCGATAGCGGTGGATCGACGATTGTGTTCCGCACGCTGCCTACCAGCGGCAACTCGGATTGCTCGAGCGTCGTTCGTTGCGCTTATCCAGCGCATATGACGATCGCGGACGGCACAAAGTTCACGTTCACCTATGAGACACGCACCTCTGCTGGAAGCAGGGCGCGCATCAAAACTGTAACAAGCAATCGCGGCTTCAGGCTGTTGTTTGAGTACGGCGCGTCGGACTGGAACCTGATCACAAAGGCTTGCTTGTACAATCTGGCTGTCTCTGTCGCTCCAGCATCGACTTGCGACGGGAACGCGGTCTCGCAAACATCATACACTTACACCACGTTCTCTTCGAAGCCGAAGCTTGCGACTGTGGCCGATGCAGCGACCAAGAACTGGTCGTTCACCTATTTTACCGATGGGTCGACCCCGGCCGGTAAACACAAAATGGGCTTCCTTCGCCCGGGCGATCAAAGCCCATGGCTGACCAATCTTGTCGGTTACGAGCAGAACACCTTCATGGTTCCCGAAGAGGTGGTTTGGAAGCAGAGCTATATCGATGGCTCCAGCTGGACATATAATTACGACCGAACCCCGACAATTATTCACCTGCCGCCCGATCAGCCTCAGCATGTCATAGCGGGCGGATATTATGAGGACCAGAATGCGCGCAGAACTACGGTTGAGTTCGGGTTTCCGCCTACACCTTACTCAGTGACGAATACGGTTGGCGGATCATCGAACTACTACCTTTTGCCGAATGGCACTGCCGTGCAGATCGCAAACGGCGGATCCTATGCGGTGCAGGGGACGGTTTCGTTCGACACGATGTTCAACAATCTCGCAGAGACCGAGACTCCGACATGGCAAACCGAGTGCAACGAATGCGCATCGACGCAGGGATGGGCATATAATCTCTCCTATCAGGTGACCCCCGGGCCGATCCTTGTGACCGACCCGCTCGGGCGCAGCACTGCGTTTGACTACTGCGATACGAGTTTCGCCCCGCCCGAATTCGAACAGTACAAGTGCCTGGTCAGCCAGATCCGTTCGACGACGGATGCTGAGGGCCGGAAAACGGAGTTTACGTACACCGGACGGCGACTGACCAAAGTTCGCAAGTTGACCAAGCCTGGGACGACCCTCGCGCCTTTGGTGGAGGAAGTCTTTTACGATGCCGTGGATTGCTACGCGACGCCTAAGGTCTGCGACAAGCCAACGGGTGCTAAGGACGCGAACGGTAATGTCACTAGCTACACATATGATCCGGCTCATGGCGGCATGCTGAGCGAAGTTCGTCCGGCGGTGGATGGTGTTTCGCCGGCAAAGAAGTTCTCATATGTGCAGCGTACAGCATCGATCAGCACGGGAAGCGGATACACTCCGGAATCCAGTTCGGTCTGGCTGCTCTCGGAAGAGCGGAGCTGCAATTCCAGCGCACTTAATCTGACGACGGGAGCCTGCGCTGCGGGCGCGAGTGATTTGGTCGTTGTAACTTACGACTATGGGTTAAGCTCCGGGCCGAACAATCTTCTACTTCGCGGCAAGGTGGTGACCGCTGACGGGGTTAGCCTGCGGACATGCTACGGCTACGACAAAGTCGGAAACCTGATCAGCGAAACACTGCCCCGTGCTGATCGTACCTCCTGCAATTGATTGAGAAAGAGCGATCAATGCGCATCCGTCACGCCCTTCTCGCAGCTTCCGCCCTCGCTTGGTCCAGCGTTGCCTTTGGGCAAAGCGCGGCATCCGACTTCACTCACGCCAAACGCTTCGATGCAAACCGGCAGTTGGTGGCTGAGATCAGCCCGGACCCTGACGGCACCGGTCCGCGCAAATACGTCGCTACGCGCTACAAATATGACGACGCGGGCCGCCTCATAAGGGTGGAACGAGGTGAACTGGCCAATTGGAAGTCTGAGGATGTTCTCCCCGACAACTGGGGAGGTGACTTCACGGTTTTCGAGGCGGTCGAGACCGCCTACGATTCGATGAGCCGGAAGATCGTCGAGAAGCGGACCGATGGTGCCGCAAGTACGCCCACCGTGCATTCGCTGACCCAGTTCAGCTACGATAATGCGGGGCGTCTCGAATGTACCGCCGTACGCATGACCCAGGCAACCTTCAGCGCAACGCTCCCCGGGGCGTGCGAGCTGAGTGGAGGTACGCCAGCAGACCCCGACCGGATTACACGCAACACCTACGACGCTGCCGGGCAACTCATCAAGGTGACCAAGGGGCTGCTGACGCCGGATCAGGTCGACTATGCGAAGTACGACTACACGCCGACGGGTAAGCGCCAAACCGTCATCGACGCGAACGGCAATGTCGCGCGAATAACGTATGACGGGCATGATCGGCAAGCTGCTTGGTACTTTCCCTCGAAAACAGCGATCGGCAGCGCATCGACCGATGATTTCGAGGCCTATGAGTACGATGCAAACGGCAATCGGAAGAAGCTGACGAAGCGGGATGGGAAGGTCATTGAGTTCGACTACGACGCGTTGAACCGTGTCACGAAGAAGGACATTCCCGGCGACACAGCAACGGACGTCTATTATAAGTACGACCTGAGGGGGCTGCAGACCGAGGCTCGCTTCGGATCGACCTCAGGCCAAGGCCTGTTCCAGCTATATGACGGGTTCGGGCGTCTAAAGAAGGCGATCACTAACCAAGGGCTTTCGATCGCGCGAGAGCTCGAGTTCACGTCGGACAAAAACGGGAACCGCGACTCGATCAAGCACCCCGACGGGACCATTTTCACTCAGCAATTTGACGGGCTCGATCGCCTCGAGTGGATCAAGCAAGCGGGATCGCCACAAATTCAGCTTGGCTATCATTCTCACGGCGCGCCCTATTTCGTCAGCCGGGCCAACACGCTTAACACCGTGATCTACTATAACGGCGCGTTGCAGCCTTGGGTGCTGGCGCATGATCTCGCGGGCACCGCGAGCGATCTCAATATTACGTTCGGGTACAATCCGGCTGGGCAGATGATTTCGCGCCACCGGGACAATGAAGGGTACCGGTTTACGGACCACGCGACGACGGACCGATCCTACACGCGTAACGGCTTGAACCAATATACCTTAGCGGAGACCGCGTCGGAGACGAAAGCCTTCTGCTATGACAAGAACGGCAACCTGACCAGCGACGGCACATCGGCGTACAAGTACGACGTGGAGAACCGGTTGATCGAGGTATGGCCCGCCGCCAATCCTGCGTGTCTGAACGGGGACACTGTCTACGCGGGACAGCGTCAGGTCTTGTTGAGCTACGACCCCATGGGACGCCTTCACCAGGTTAGCGGGGCGACAACGAGGACTTTCCTATATGACGGCGACGAACTGGTGGGCGAGTACCAAGGCACTGCGTTGACACAGCGCTACGTGCATGGAGCAGGTGCGGATGACCCGCTGATTTGGTACGAAGGCGCCGATCTAGCTGTTCGTCGCTTCTATCACGTCGATCATCAAGGTAGCGTGATCGCAGTCTCGGATGGCGGCAATCAGCCTTACGCCATTAACGCCTATGATGAGTACGGAATTCCGAACGACGATAATAAGGGTGCATTTCAGTTTACCGGTCAGATTTGGCTGCCCGAGCTTGGAATGTATCACTACAAAGCTCGGATCTACTCGCCAACGCTGGGGCGGTTCCTGCAGACCGATCCAGTTGGATATGACGATCAGGTCAATTTGTATGCTTACGTCGGTAATGATCCGATCAATGGAAGTGATCCGGACGGGAGGCAGTCCGAATGGACGATGGATCGTCGGTATGTCTATCGTCACTTGAGCGAGGCTCAGCGTGAGGGGTTAGAAGAAGAACATCGCAAGATAGGAACAGCGACCGCGCCAGCTTGGGGCATGGCAAGCGCGGCGGTAGGCGGCTATCTTCTCGGAGGGCCAACTCTCGTTGCAATTGCCAATGCAGGCTTTGCACGTGTTGGGGCTTTCATGGCAAACAGAGCTGCCCAGAGTGTTGCCTTACGCGGAAATATCCAAGCCGCTGTTAATCGCGTTATCAATATAGGTCGAAATAACGCAACGACCCGCGACTTTGTCGGTGCAGCGCGTGAAACGGCAGGAAGGCGCACTGGTTACGATCACGTACGAGAGATGCGCCAGTCGATCAGAGGCTTGGAGAAGTCATCGGCACAGATCGGAAAATGGATTGATGACCCTCGAACCCCACAAGCCACTAGGGAAGCGTTAAGTCGCGTAAAGGACTTCGCTGATGATCTAGCTCAGCGTATGAAGGATACTTTGAAGTGATCGAATTGATTCGCCGACTGAAGTCCGATAACTCCGCAGAAAGGACTGAGGCGGCTTATGAAGTCACGCGGCATATAATTGAGAGAAATCCGCAGATTGTCGATATTCTTAGAGAAAATCTTAAAAGCCAGGATGAGGAGCTACTGGAAATATCAATTATGAGGCTCGGGTTACGGGCTACGGACGTCCACTCTTTGGATGATATTATTAATATTTCAAAAAATTCATGCAATTCATTGATTTTAAGTGCTTGCGTTTTCGCAATGCTGTCTATTGCCGACACGTATCCCGATACGCGGGAAAGAGTGAGGGCGCGACTGAAATCCATGATGGATGGCAACTTAGAAGATGAACTCCGAAATACCATTCTAGCGGAGCTGGCTAAGATTTGACGGCGAACACTGACATCGGGTGGCAGGTTTTATAAGCAATCCCGATTGCGTTATCCTTGCCGATCGCCCGCTTAATTGATCGCTCCGACCCGCTCCTCCCATCGCCGACGCGCCTAGCGTGGCTGACGGTTTGAACCGTAACGCAAACCGGCGCGACGGTGGAAAATGGGCGAAAGCAGTATTGACTGTGCTAGCGCAGAATCAATCCCCGGCGCACTATCACGTCGTCTGCGACGGTGCCCGGGGCGGCGCGGATCGTCCTGCCCCCCGTGGCGTATGCTGGTGATCGACGAGCCGGCGGAGGTCGAGCATCCGCTGTGAACCATCGTCATTCTCAGGAATTTCGGGGCTGCCCAGCACCTCAGGGCGATAACTCCGCTTACGACCCACTCCACTGTGGGATCCAGTGCGCTGGCAAGGCCGTCGATTTCCATGCAGCCCAGCATCTGCCGCAATCATCACGCCGCAATGTGCGCCCTAAACACCGCTTACGGATAATCAGGCCCAGATAGAAATCTTCGCAAGCCTCGCGCACCGCCCGAAAAACGGCCGGTGGTTTTCCACCGGCCGTAAGTAGCTCCGTTAGGAGCCGGATGCCTCGCGTCGGGCAATGCGCTCGCGAAGCCAGTCCTCTATTTCCGTTTCAACCCACCCGACCCGTCCGACACCGAGGCGTACCCGCTTGGGGAATTGTCCGGCAGCTTCGAGGCGGGCGATATGAGCGGGACTGTAGAGGACCCGATCGCGAACGTCCTTCTTCGATAGCAGTCTCATTGTCGCTAACTCCCGTGTGGGAGCGTCGCGACGCTCAGGTTTGCGCCTAAGCAAGCGGAACGTAGCACGAAGTTGTTGGCGTGGACGAGAGGCCGCAACCAATAGAAAGGCTGGCCTCAATATTCTGAGGCCAGCAAAATTGTCATCACCCGGCGGGTGATCTGTTCGTCCGCAGGATTGGGCGAGCCGAACTTCAAGCGGAGGTCGTAATAATCGATCTTCCAGTACAGCTTGTGTCCGGCCAGCGTGAACGACCCGAAGTCGTGCTCGCCGTATGGATCGTTGTCTGGTGTGAAGGCATCAAACTGCGTGGTCAGTTGGATCGCCAGCACGATCGCCGCCTCTCCAAGACTTTGGACGCCCGACGTGACCAGCCAATCCCCGGCTGCGGGGCCGCTCATGCGAAACCGATCATTTAGCTGCCTGATCGCCTCGCGCTTTGCTTTCTCGTCCATGATTGACTCCCGTGACATTCGGGAGCGCCCGGCCAGTCCAGGCGCTCCCCAAGTCACGGGAGTGAGGTGTGTGGAGCCGACGCTGATCGCGTTCTTGCGCACAGCGTACCGTGAATGCAGGCCGCCCGCCTGTGGAAAACGCCAGCGGACGCGAGCCTCCGACCCGCTACGGAGACACGAGCCGAGCAATGAAATCCTCGTATCGGGCGAGGGCGTCCCTCTTTTCGTCCAGGCGGTCATACCGATCGTATATCTCGTCCAGCACCGGCGGCGCATGGTTGATGAGCACCTCGCAAACCTCGCGCGGAACGCGCAGCCGGGCCATGTTCGAGCGGAACGTGCGGCGGATGTCGCGTAGCGTCCAACCACTGGTTTTCGTCTCTTCCTGTATCTCGTCTACCATGCGGTTAAGGCTCGACGGGTTGAGCGCCTTCTTATTCGTGTGGCGACCGGGGAAATAGAAGTCGCCATCATGGGGACGTTCGGCGAGCACGGATTGCGCGAGGGGCAAGAGCGGAATGCCATGATCGCGCCCGTTCTTGGTGTGCGCGCCGGGAATGGTGAGTACGCCGTCAGACGCCCAATCACGGCGGAGGACGCACGTTTCCTCGTTGCGGGTCCCCCAGAGGATCATGAGGCGAATAACGAGGCGTGAGCCGCTTCCTGCGGCCTTCCAGACGGACCTCAGCTCGTCGTCGGTCAGGACGCGCGTACCTTTGCGGTCCTTGCCGGGCGGGGCGTACCCCTCCATCGGCGAGCGCTGAATGTAGCGGTGCGGGGAGCGGGTGCACCACGTGAAGAAAGTCCGCGCCACCCGATAGACGTGAAGCTGCATGCTCGGCGTCGATGCGAGTTTGTCGAGCACGCGACGGATGTCGCCGTCAGTGATCTCTGCGACCAGCTTGTGCTCGACGCCCTTCAAGTGCTTCTTGAGGATGAGTGCGACCTTGTGAGCCCAGCTACTCGTTGAGGCGGGGTCGTAGTGATCGGTGAGGAACTCGTCGCGGGCGTCCTTAACGGTTTTGCTCACTGGCTTGGGATCACTCGTGGGGGCGGCAAGAAGCCGCCTCGCCTCCGCCCGCGCGTCGGCAAGCGACATATCGCCGTATTTGCCGATCGAGATGCGCTCGCGGGTGCGCCCGCGCATTACGGTCCATGTCTTTGATCGTTTGCCGACCCGGACGCCGAAACCAGGCGTCGTCGTGTCCCAAAAGGTAGTGCTCGTATCCGACCCTTTGAGCGCCTTGACCGACAAGTCCGTCAGATGAAGATTTGGCACGTTCTGTCTCCGATTTGTCTCCGCAATGTGAGGCGTAGGAGCGAGAATGAATGTGCCAGATGAGAAGTCTGAATGCACGTAAGTTTTTGACTTGCTTGCATTTTGAGAAGCTATGAGAAAGCTTGCGCAGCTGTGCAGATTGCTTGGGAAGCTCCTGCTCTACCATTGAGCTACACCCGCGAGGCGCGCCGAGATCGGGGGTTTGCTCGGCATTGTCAAGCCGGATCGCGTTATTGCGGTGCCGGTGCAGCGTGGGTTGTATCGCTAATCTGGCCTTATCCAGTTCCGGTGACGCTTCGCTAGCGATGTTGTGGGTAGCCTATTGCCGGGAGCTATAGGGCCGGAGCTGGAGCTGCGAGCACTCTTTCTTCGGTGAACGCATGCTCGCGGGAGCACTGCCCGTGACCGTCGATACTGTGTCGGATCCGACGCTGCACGCTGGCGAAGATCGCCGCGCTGACGAACGCATGACCACCTTGTTTCAGGTGGCACGCCTGCTGACCGATCAGGGTGCGCAGCATCTTTGCCTGATCCGCAACATCGGGTCGGGCGGCATGATGCTCGAACTCTACGCCCCGCTCGAACCCGGCACGCGGGTGCGGATCGAGCCCAAGGTGTGCGATCCCGTAGGCGGGGTGGTGCGCTGGGCGCAGGCGGGGCAGGCGGGGATCGCCTTTGACGCGCCGATTGACGTGCACAACTATTTGCACACCCATCATGTGCTGCTCCCCGACCAGCTGCCGCGTTGTCCCCGCGTGACGACGCAGCTGCGCGCGCGGTTGCGGATCGGTGCGGTCTGGCATCTGGTGCCGCTGATCGACCTGTCACAGGGCGGCGCAAAGGTCGAAACCGACCTGCCCGTCGAACTGGGGCAGGGGGTGGAGATCGACATTGCCGGCATCGGCACGCTGGGCGCGCATGTCCGCTGGGTTCGCGGTGAGCGGATCGGGCTGGTCTTCACCAGTGCGCTGCGACTGGCGCGCCTGGCACAATGGATCGCGAGTCACGGCGCGGAAGCCGGGAACGTCCACGCCGCGTGATCGCGCTCAGTCGATCGTGCGGCCAAGCTCGCGGTTGAGCCACAGTGCTACCAGCGTGCCGACTGCACCGGATAGCAGATAGGCACCCGCCGCGAGCAGGCCGAACTCGGCCGACAGCCACAATGCAGCGAGCGGCGCGAAGCCCGCGCCGAACAGCCAGGCGAGATCGGAGGTCAGCGACGATCCCGTATAGCGGTGCCGCTGCTGGAAGCTGGCCGACAGCGCGCCCGACGACTGGCCGAACGACAGGCCAAGCAGGGCAAAGCCGAGCAGCATGAACGCCGCTTCGCCCGCTTCGCCCATCTCGAGGAGCTGCGGCGCGAAGCCGCTGAACGCGGCGATGGCGGCGGCAGTGGCGGCCAGCACGGTGCGGCGCCCCACGCGGTCGGCCAGATAGCCCGAAGCGATGATCGCACCGACGCCGAGTGCTGCGGCGACTGCCTCGATCGCGAGGAAGCGGACTGGCGATTCCTCGGTGTAGAGGAACACCCAGGACAGCGGGAACACGGTGACCATGTGGAACATGGCAAAGCTCGCCAGCGGGGCGAACGCGCCGAGGATGATCGTACGCCATTCCGACCGGATCGTTTCGGTCATCGGCGCCGGCTGCAGCTCGCGCCGTTCGAACAGCGTTGCATATTCGGGCGTCACCACGATGCGCAGGCGCGCGAAAAGGGCGACGACGTTGATCGCGAACGCGACGAAGAACGGGTAGCGCCAGCCCCAGTCGAGGAAATCCTGCGCGGGTAGGGCGGCGATCAGGAACATGAAGAGCAGGCTGGCGACGATCAGGCCGAGTGGCGCGCCCAGCTGTGGCACCATCGCATACCAGCCGCGCTTGCCCTCCGGCGCATTGAGCGCGAGCAGCGAGGCGAGGCCGTCCCAGGATCCGCCCAGCGCGACGCCCTGACCCATGCGGAACAGCGCGAGCAGCAGCGCCGATCCGACGCCGATCGAGGCATAGCCGGGCAGAAAGGCGATCGCGGCGGTCGATCCGCCGAGCAGGAACAGCGCGATGGTGAGCTTTGCTCCGCGGCCATAGGCGCGGTCGATCGCGGTGAAGATCATCGTACCGACCGGCCGCGCGACAAAGGCAAGCGCGAAGATCGCGAACGACCAGAGCGTGCCCTGCAGCGGGTCGAGATGCGGGAACACCAGCGACGGGAACACCAGCACCGACGCGATGGCATAGACGAAGAAGTCGAAAAATTCGGACGTGCGTCCGATCACGACACCGATCGCAATCTCGCCCGGCGCGATCTTGTGCCCGTCCCGCGGGCCATCGGAATTGACCGCGCGCGCATCGCGCTCGGCTTCGGTCGTGGGGACGGTTTCGGCGCTCATTCCAGTCTTCCCGGCTTGCCCCGCAGACGCGGCGCGACTCACTCATGCGGAACAGTGTCGGCTTCCCGCAGCAGAAACGCACTGCTGCATTGATGGGCATCAAGGGATTGGACAAAATGTCCTATGTGCGCGCCGGGGGCGGGGGCGTAGGCGCGCATCATGGCCCAGAACCCTGTCCGATTCCGCCATCGCCTCCGCCCCCTGCTGGCGCTCGCCGCGCTGCCTTTGCTGTCCGGCTGCGGGCTGATCGTCCTCGACCCCGCCGGTGAAGTGGCGCGGCAACAGGGCAATCTGGTGATGATCTCCACCGCGCTGATGCTGCTGATCATCGTACCGGTGATGGCGCTGACGGTGTTCTTCGCGTTCAAATATCGCGCGGCGAACCAGGATGCGCCCTATGATCCCGACTGGGACCATTCGACCCAGCTGGAGCTGGTGATCTGGGCGGCGCCGCTGCTGATCATTATCTGCCTCGGCGCGCTGACCTGGGTCGGCACGCATCTGCTCGACCCCTATCGCCCGCTCGCCGCGCCCGAAGCCAAGGGACCGGGCGCGCCGGAGACCGACCGCGAAAAGCCGCTGGAGGTGCAGGTCGTCGCGCTCGACTGGAAATGGCTGTTCATCTACCCCGAACAGGGGATTGCGACGGTGAACGAGTTCGCGGCTCCCGTGGATCGCCCGATCCGCTTCCGCATCGCGTCTTCGACGGTGATGAACAGCTTCTACATCCCGGCGCTGGCGGGGCAGATTTACGCGATGCCGGGCATGGAGACCAAGCTGCACGGCATCTTCAACGAAACCGGCAATTTCGTCGGCTTCTCCGCCAATTATTCGGGCGCCGGCTTCTCCAACATGCGCTTCGCCGCGAAGAGCATGGAGCGCGGCCAGTTCGACGCCTGGGTGGCGCAGGTAAAGGGCAATGCCACGCCGTTGGACCGCGCGACCTATCTCAAGCTCGAAAAGCCGAGCGAGAAGGAGCCGGTGCGCCGCTTCGCCCAGGTCGAGCCGAACCTGTTCGACCGCGTCGTCAACCTGTGCGTCGAGCCTGGCAAGATGTGCATGCACGACATGATGGCGATCGACGCGCGCGGCGGGCTGGGCCTTGCCGGCACCTATAATGTCCGCGACCTCGCCTATGACAAGTTTGCCGCGCGCGGCACGCTGCCGACGCTCAACACCCGCTATGTCGCCGCCGTCTGCACCACGCCGATGGTGCCGATGACCGGTCCCGATCCCAAGCCGGTGGACAGCGCCCCGCTGACCGGCGCCGGCCTGTCGCGCGTGCGCCAGTCGACCCCGCCGGTCGCGCGGACCGCGATGACCGACATTCCCGCCCTACCGGAAAGCTGAGCAAGCCCGTGTCCGATCCCATTGCGCATCCCGCCCCGTCGGTCGATCCGATTTTCGGTCGCCTGTCGCTCGATTCGATCCCGCTGCACGAACCGATCCTGATCGTCACCTTTGCGGTGGTCGCGATCGGCGGCATCGCGATGCTGGCGCTGCTCACCAAATATCGCCTGTGGAGCTATTTGTGGAAGGAGTGGTTCACGACCGTGGACCACAAGAAGATCGGGATCATGTACATGGTCCTGGGCCTCATCATGTTCCTGCGTGGCTTTGCCGACGCGATCATGATGCGGCTGCAGCAGGCGATGGCGTTCGGCGGGTCCGAAGGCTATCTGAACGCGCACCACTACGACCAGATCTTCACCGCGCACGGCGTGATCATGATCTTCTTCGTGGCGATGCCGTTCATCACGGGCCTGATGAACTATGTCGTTCCGCTCCAGATCGGCGCACGCGACGTCAGCTTCCCGTTCCTCAACAATTTCAGCTTCTGGATGACCGCGGCGGGCGCGGCGCTGACGATGGTGTCGCTGTTCGTCGGTGAATATGCACAGACCGGCTGGCTCGCCTATCCGCCGCTGTCGGGGATCACCTACAGCCCCAATGTCGGCGTCGATTATTACATATGGTCGCTCCAGATAGCGGGCGTCGGCACGACCTTGTCCGGCATCAACCTGATCGTCACCATCCTGAAGCTGCGCGCGCCGGGCATGGGCCTGATGAAGATGCCAGTGTTCACCTGGACGTCGCTGTGCGCCAACATCCTGATCGTCGCCAGCTTCCCGGTGCTGACCGCCGTGCTCGCGCTGCTCGGGCTCGACCGCTACGCCGGGACCAACTTCTTCACGAACGACTTCGGCGGATCGTCGATGATGTACGTGAACCTGATCTGGATCTGGGGCCATCCTGAGGTCTACATCCTGATCCTCCCCCTGTTCGGCGTGTTCAGCGAAGTCACCTCGACCTTCTCGGGCAAGCGGCTCTTCGGCTATACCTCGATGGTCTATGCGACGGTGGTCATCACCATCCTGTCCTACGTCGTGTGGCTCCACCACTTCTTCACCATGGGGTCGGGGGCCAGCGTCAACAGCTTCTTCGGCATCACCACCATGGTGATCTCGATCCCGACGGGGGCGAAGCTCTTCAACTGGCTGTTCACCATGTATCGCGGGCGCATCCGGTTCGAGCTGCCGATGATGTGGACGATCGCCTTCATGCTGACCTTCACCATTGGCGGCATGACCGGTGTGCTGCTCGCGGTGCCGCCGGCGGACTTCGTGCTGCACAACTCGCTGTTCCTGATCGCGCATTTCCACAATGTGATCATCGGCGGCGTGCTGTTCGGCCTGTTCGCGGCGATCAATTACTGGTGGCCCAAGGCGTTCGGGTTCAAGCTGGACAAGAAGTGGGGCCTGGTATCCTTCTGGTGCTGGGTCGTCGGCTTCTGGCTCGCCTTCGCGCCGCTCTACATCCTCGGCCTGATGGGCGTGACGCGCCGGATGCGGGTGTTCGACGATCCCAGCCTGCAGATCTGGTTCATCATCGCCGGCATCGGCGCCGCGACGATCGCGGTCGGCATCTTCGCGATGCTGGTCCAGTTCGCGGTCAGCATCTGGAAGCGCGAGGAGCTGAAGGTCGATGGCGACCCGTGGAACGGTCGCACGCTGGAATGGGCGACCAGCTCGCCCCCGCCGGAATACAACTTCGCCTTCACCCCGCGCATCCACGACCTCGACGCGTGGTACGACATGAAGAAGCGCAACGCCGCGCGTCCGGTCGAGGGGTTCCGCGACATCCATATGCCGCGCCCGACCGGTGCGGGGATCATCCTGTCGGGCATCAGCCTGGTGATCGGTTTCGCGCTGGTGTGGCATATCTGGTGGCTGGTGATCGCGGCGTTCGTCGCGCTGTTGGCGACCGCGATCATCCACACCTTCAACTATGACCGCGACTTCCACATCCCGGCGGCGACCGTCGCCGCGGTGGAGGACGCGCGCACCCGCCAGCTGGCCGCCGGAGCCGCCGCATGACCGCCGTGACCGCAGACCCCAATACGCCCCCCGTCTTTTACGAGCTGGAAGAGCATCCGCACCCCGAGGGGCACAGCACGATGCTGGGCTTCTGGATCTATCTGATGAGCGACTGCCTCATCTTTGCGATCCTGTTTGCCTGTTACGCAGTGCTCGGCGGCAATTTCGCCGCCGGTCCGGGGCCAAAGGACCTGTTCGACCTCAAGCTGATCGCGCTCAACACCGCGATGCTGCTGTTCTCGTCGATCACCTATGGCTTTGCGATGCTGTCGATGCAGCTGGGCAAGGTTCGCGCGACCCAGGGCTGGCTGGCCGTCACCGGCCTGTTCGGTGCGGCGTTCCTGGGGATCGAACTCTATGAGTTCCACCACCTGATCGAACTGGGCGCGACGCCGCAGCGCAGCGCGTTCCTGTCGGCCTTCTTCACGTTGGTCGGCACGCATGGCCTGCACGTTACCTTCGGCCTGATCTGGCTGGTGACGCTGATGGTGCAGCTCGGGCGCACGGGCCTGATCCCCGCCAATCAGCGCCGGGTCGCGTGCCTCGGCATGTTCTGGCACTTCCTCGACGTCATCTGGATCGGCGTCTTCACCTTTGTCTATCTGATGGGGATGCTGTGATGAGCGCGCATCATGACGAGCACCACGCCGTTGCCGAACTGCCGCACGCGACGCTGCGCGACTATGTGATCGGCTTTGTCCTGTCGGTGATCCTGACCGCGATCCCGTTCTGGCTGGTGATGACGATGCCGCTCAGCCCGGGGGTGACGGCAGCCGTCATCATGGGCTTTGCGGTGGTGCAGATCATCGTTCACATGATCTTCTTCCTGCACATGAATCCCAAGTCCGAAGGCGGCTGGACGCTGACCTCGCTCGTGTTCACCGTCATCGTGATCTTCATCATGCTCGCCGGGTCGCTGTGGGTCATGCACCATCTCAACAGCAACATGATGCCGCAGCATCTGGAGCAGCAGGTCCCGTGAAGCTCCGGCGCGCCGTCCCTGCGGCGCTGCTGCTGTTGCTCGCGGCCGGGTTCGTGGCGCTGGGCATCTGGCAGCTCGAGCGGTGGGCGTGGAAGCATGCGCTGATCGAGGCGGTCGCAACGCGCAGCACCGCCGGGCCGGTCGCCGCCCCGGCTCCGGGCGTTGCGGTGACCGCCGAGGCCGACGCCTATCGCCGCGTCCGGGTGACTGGCCGCTTCCTGCACGATCGCGAGACTTTGGTCCGCGCGGTCAGCGATCTGGGCAGCGGCTATTGGGTCGTGACCCCGCTCGACACCGGGCGGTTCACCGTGCTGGTCAATCGTGGCTTCGTGCCCCCCGAGCGGCGCGATCCGGCCAGCCGCGCGGCGGGGAATGGGGCCGGGCAGGTGACGGTCACCGGCCTGCTCCGCGTGACCGAGCCGGGCGGTGGCTTCCTGCGCAGCAACGATCCCGCAGCGGACAATTGGTATTCGCGCGACGTCGCCGCGATCGCCGCCGCGCGGGGCCTCAGCAACCCCGCACCCTATTTCATCGACGCCGACGCCGCGCCCAATCCGGGTGGCTGGCCGCGTGGCGGGCTGACCGTGCTGCGCTTCTCCGACAATCATCTGGGCTATGCGCTGACCTGGTTCGCGCTGGCGCTGCTATCGCTTGGCGCCATCTGGCTGGTGTTGCGCAAAGCGGCGGTTGCGCCCAACAAGGATTCGTGAACCGGCAAATCCTTGAGCCCGCCTTTCAGCCGGCGGATGCAGGGCGACGCAACATGCTGCTGCTCACGCAATTGCGCTGGCTGGCGGTGGGCGGACAGCTCGTTACTGTCGCCGTGGTCAAGTTCGCGCTCGGCATCGACCTGCCGATGACGCAGCTGCTGATGTCCACCGCCACGCTCGCCGCACTCAACATCGCCAGTCATGTGCTGATCGCCAGCGGCGCGCGCTTCAGCGACGGGGCACTGGCCGCCGCCCTGCTGTTCGATGTCGGCGCGCTGACCGTGCAGCTCAGCCTGTCGGGCGGCATTACCAACCCGTTCGCGGCTTTGTTCCTGCTCCACATCGTGCTCGGCGCAGTCCTGCTGCGGCCGCATTACCCGTGGACCATCGTCGCCGCGACGCTGATCGCGCTCGGCATCCTGTCGCTCGATCCGACGCCCCTGGTGCTGCCCGCCGATCTGCCGGTCGATCCGGTCAATCTCTACCTGTTCGGCGGGTTCGTCTGTTTCGTGCTGATCGCCGTCCTGCTGGTGGTGTTCATCGGCCAGATCAGCCGCAATCTGCGCAGCCACGACGCCGCGCTCGCCGCCGTCCGCCAGCGTGCGGCGGAGGAGGATCATATCGTGCGTATGGGCCTGCTCGCCTCGGGCGCTGCGCATGAGCTGGGCACGCCGCTCTCGCTGCTGTCGGTCGCGATCGGCGACTGGCGCGCGATGCCGCGACTGAAGGACGATGTCGAGCTGCAGCAGGAACTGGCCGAGATGGACGGCGCGGTCCGCCGCTGCAAGGCAATCGTCAGCGGCATCCTGATGTCGGCGGGCGAGGCGCGCGGCGTGGCGCCCGAAGTGACGAGCGTGCGCCGGTTTTTGACCGAAATCGTCGCGGACTATCGCGCCAGCCTGCTCCCCGGCACGCTCGATTTCGACGACCGCTTCGGCGCGGATGTCACCATCGTGTCCGACCCCGCGCTGCGCCAGGTCATCGGCAACGTCATCGACAATGCGATCGAGGTCTCGCCCGGCACCGTGACCCTCACGGCACTGCGCGAGGGGGACGCGCTGGTGATCGAGATCGCCGATCGCGGCACCGGCTTCGCCCCCGAAATCCTCGCCACCTTCGGCCAGCCCTATCGCTCGACCAAGGGCAAGCCGGGCGGGGGGCTCGGCCTGTTCCTGCTGGTCAACGTCCTGCGCAAGCTGGGCGGGGAGGCGAGCGCGGAGAACCGGCTGGACGGCGGCGCGCGGGTGCGCATCATCCTCCCGCTCGCGGCGCTGGCGATGGCGGCACCGCGATGAGCGACCGGCTGCTGATCATCGTCGAGGATGACGAGGCGTTCGCGCGGACGCTCAAACGCTCGTTCGAGCGGCGCGACTACACCGTGCTATGGGCGGCGAACCATGACGAGCTCGCGGCGCTGCTGACCGACCATGCGCCGGATTTCGCGGTGGTCGATTTGAAGCTCGGCGGCGCATCGGGGCTGGCGTGCGTGCAGACGCTGCGGGCGAGCGATGCGGACATGAAGATCGTCGTCCTCACCGGCTTCGCCAGCATCGCGACCGCGGTCGAGGCGATCAAGCTAGGCGCAAACAATTATATCGC